>Ga0207032_1038_pt1 | contig 39397 bp, 29 predicted proteins | sample Alteio_BWMinCont_38_FD_153308 | JGI IMG/M metagenome (GOLD analysis project Ga0207032, IMG submission 153308) | Enriched cells from forest soil in Barre Woods Harvard Forest LTER site, Petersham, Massachusetts, United States -... | ecosystem: Environmental > Terrestrial > Soil > Temperate forest >... | reverse complement strand
TAAATTGCCGCGGTCGTATTTTATATGAAGCTCTTTCAGAGAGCCGGATTTGTTGTCTTGTGCCATGGTTCAAAATTAGGAAACGCATGACGGATAAATATTTAATGTTTATTTATTGTGCCAAATGGTTAAAAACGTTAGGACCGGATTCCCCTCTAAAAAGAGAGCCTGTCCCGCCTGTCCCGACCTCTTCGGGGACTTATTCGGGAGGTTAGGGGTGTGTTGTTTGCAATTTGTCCGTGGTCGGCGTCCCCACCGACAACACACAGACCAATAACCTGAAAGGCAAAAAGTGCAGGTCGGCGGGGACGCCGACCTGGGACAAAAGATGCTCTCACGTTTCTACAATGCATAGATATCGGAACAAAACATTATCTCATCCACACATCATCTCTTTTCCTAATTTTGAACCATGGCACAAGACAACAAATCCGGCTCTCTGAAAGAGCTTCATATAAAATACGACCGCGGCAATTTATCAAACGAAAAACTGCAGGAACTCTATACCGGCATGCTTTTGCCCCGGATGATCGAGGAGAAAATGCTTTTGCTGCTTCGCAAAGGACAGGTAAGCAAGTGGTTCTCCGGAATTGGCCAGGAAGCGATTTCTGTAGGGGCTACAATGGCCCTGCACGAAGATGAATATATTATGCCGTTGCACCGAAACCTTGGTGTTTTTACTTCCCGGCATGTAGACCTTCATAAACTGTTTGCACAGTTGCAGGGCAAATCCAGCGGATATTCTCAGGCCCGTGAACGGTCTTTCCACTTTGGGATCAATGAACACCATATTGTTGGGATGATCTCGCACCTGGGTCCGCAATTAAGTGTGGCAGCTGGTGTCGCACTGGCTCACAAACTCAGCAAAGAAAAGAAAGTCTCCATGGCTTTTACAGGTGAAGGGGGAACGTCAGAAGGAGAATTTCATGAAGCCCTGAATACGGCTGCAGTCTGGAAACTGCCGGTCATTTTTATTATTGAAAATAATGGGTACGGATTATCAACCCCTACCAACGAACAATATGCCTGCAAAGACCTGGTTGATAGGGCCATCGGTTATGGAATGCCGGGTTATAAAATAGATGGCAATAATATACTTGAAGTATATAATACCATATCTGATCTGGCAGAAAAAATGCGTGAACGGCCTGAGCCGGTGCTTATTGAATGCATGACTTTCAGGATGCGGGGACACGAAGAAGCATCAGGTACCAAATATGTGCCCAAAGAATTGTTTGAAATATGGGAGAAAAAAGATCCATTGAACAACTTCGAGAAATGGCTGATCGATGAAAAAATTATTGATAAATCTTTTATCGAAACACATCGCAAAGCATTTGATCATGAAATAAGTACAGCGCTGGAAGATGTGTTGAATGAAGCAGCTCCTATCCCCGATACCGAAAAAGAAATACGGGATGTCTATGCACCTTATACTGCGGGTAAAACCGTATCATCCAATAGTATGGAAGACAGCCACCATTTTGGTATTTTCCCTTCCACATCATCCAAAACTAAAAAGCGGCTGGTGGATGCGATATCGGACGGACTGAAACAGAGCATGAAAAAATATCCGAACCTGGTTTTGATGGGACAGGATATCGCGGAATACGGCGGGGTTTTCAAAGTTACTGAAGGCTTCGTGGAACAGTTTGGAGATGAGCGGGTACGTAATACCACTCTTTGTGAATCTGCGATTGTAGGCATCGGCCTTGGATTGTCTATAAAGAAATACAAAGCTATGGTAGAGATGCAGTTCGCTGATTTTGTTACCGTTGGCTTCAACCAGATCGTTAACAATCTTGCAAAGATATATTATCGCTGGGGGCAGAACGCTGACGTGGTGGTGCGTATGCCAACGGGAGCAGGTGTAGGTGCTGGGCCTTTTCACTCTCAATCTACCGAAGCATGGTTCACTCACGTACCCGGATTGAAAGTGGTTTATCCATCTGGTCCGATGGACGCCAAAGGTCTGCTCAACGCAGCTTTTGAAGACCCGAACCCAATTATGTTTTTCGAGCATAAAGCCCTGTATCGCAGCGTAAGTGAGGAAGTTTATGACGACTATTATACCATTGAGATTGGCAAAGGACGAAGAGTACTTTCCGGCACGGATTTGAGCATCATCACTTATGGTGCCGGAGTTCACTGGGCTGTAGCGTATTCAGAACAAAACCCGGATGCTTTTATTGATGTGATTGACCTGCGGACTTTATTGCCATGGGATAAGGAGCTGGTTTTGGAATCCGTAATCAAAACCGGTAAAGTACTTGTCCTCCATGAAGACACATTGACCGGAGGATTTGGCGGTGAAATAGCTGCATGGATCTCTGAAAATGCTTTTGAATACCTTGATGCGCCCGTTAAAAGACTGGGTTCACTGGATACACCTGTACCTTTTGCACCGGAACTGGAAGAAAATTTTCTTCCTGCAGGGAGACTGGCCGGGGTAATTGAGGAATTGCTGGCGTATTGATTGCAAAAAGGAGACGAGGCGGTGCCTTCTCTAAAATAGAATTTATTATTTATTAGCAACAACAGTCCACATGGGAGACTCAACCATTTCATATTTATCCAACCCAAAAATGACCAGGTTCGCAATCATGATCATATCTCCCGGTTGAGATTTTTGAAACCAATTGGTTACGTTAGCAGGTATTTTATCACCGACACATTTGATAAACGAAGCTGGACCGGATTTTGGGATAATAGCAAACTCATAGGTTTTGGCCATATACTTCTTAGCCCCGGAACTGATAACCAGTTTCTTCACTGATTTTAATTGGTTTATGCTCATCGACCCTGGTTTTATTGAGTCAAGAAAAACTTCAACAGATACCTTCTCATTTTGATGAATTTTATGCTCTGTTTCAGATTTATAACCTGACAGCACAAAACATATTAATAAAAACGTCAGGTAAAACTTCGAAAGGGTTCCGGTTATCATGATAATCGCATAAACGATGATTCAGCTTTTTTTATTTTCATGATCAAATCAATTGCTTTCCGGTACAATCTTCCATTTAGGATCTGCCAATGGCCTGGCTTCAAAGTCACCGGCAAGTTTGAGATTCACCAGGATGATCTGGTCACCGGGTTTGCAGTTTCTAAGGTATAACAAAGTGCTCAAAAGGATTTTATTCCCACTACCCGGAATGATGTGATTAGGGCCTACATGCGGCATCACCATAATATTGTAGCTTTTGGCCATATAAGTAGCTTGTCCTGATTTAATTATCAACTCTTTGACAGTAGTAAGCTGCTTTATGGTTATAGGTCCCGGCTTTATGGAATCAAGAGATATCGAAACGTCTACTTGTTTTCCCGGCAAAAAACGAGGATTGAATCCCGGCTTAAATCCTGAAAATAAAAACGTTGTAAAGACAGATAGTGCCAATAAACTAAATGTTGTTGTTATATTTTTCATAAGATGTGTTTGTAATCTGAATGACGAATTTAGATAAAAAGATCAAAAATGTACCGCCTGATTTTGTAAAGGCAAGGCAACGCCTTGCGTCTTTGATTGTATATCGGTTTTATTTCTATTTTTGTCATCATAAATATCCCGCAATATGAAGGAGCAAAAAACCAAACAAACTGAATCAAGCGTCAATGCTTTTATTGATTCTATAACAGATGAAACCAAGCGAAAAGACTGTTACACACTTGTCGACATATTCAAAAAAAGCACGGGTCAGGAGCCAAAAATGTGGGGAACAAGTATCATTGGTTTTGGAAGTTACCATTATAAGTATGCCAGCGGACATGAAGGTGATACATGTTTGGTCGGATTTTCCCCCAGGAAAGCGAATATAACTGTGTACCTTACAGCAGGTGTTGTTGAAGCATGCACAAAAACAATGGACCTGGGCAAATTTAAAAGCGGTAAAGGATGCCTGTACATCAACAAGCTGGAAGACATAAACATACCGGTTTTAATGGAGGTGGTCAAAAAATCAAATGAAATAGCCATAGAACGTCATGGCGGACAATAATAATCTCAAATAAATATCCTTTTCTTGAAACCCCGTTACAAAAGCCTGCTTGTTTATGTTCTGAAAAACATAACTGCCGTAGCGCTCAGGTACCTGGTGTCTTTATGGGTTGCGTGGTTCGATTTTGCATGGTGTCTCATTTCTGCTGTTCTTGTTTTATCTCCTGAAGGCACTGATGCCATGCCCCTTGCCGTCACGCGAATTAAAGCTAATTTGACAGGTGCATTTTCTGGTTTTCTTATCCTCCTCATTGATCTTCCCAAACCTTATAATATGGGCGCAGGAGCTATTATTTCTTTGTTCTTGTGCGATCATTTTAAGTTGAATGCCGGTGCCAAGTCAACCCTGGCCGCCATGATCATCGTACTCATGCACCCGGAAGGCGCTCATGTCTGGGACGCCTCACTGGGACGGATTGGCTCTGTTATTTGTGGCTGCGCACTTGGACTTCTTGTGACTTTTATATTTCACAAGCTATTCAGGATCAATACCCTCATTGCTGAAAACGACAATATCATTAGAGATCAATCCAAAGAAGCCTGAATGATTTTAATTGCTCTGAAATGTTGGTGCTACAGGAGCAGGCACCGGTAGTTTAGAGCTGATATCTTTGTACTTCATCCGGATGGCCTGAATGCCTTCCTGTGTATCCATAAAAACCCATGTTTTCCCTTTGTCTTTTGATATGCCAATGAATGTAGTAAGCGTAGTGACCAACCCTTCCTTTACCTTCATTTCGGAAGAAACCGGTACAGCAGTCTGCAATTCTCCTGCAGTATCCAAAACCCATGAAGGATCCTGCACATCAATTTCATAGATCTTCATGCCATAATGTTTACGCTGCCCTGCATAACGTTGCAGGGTATCTGAAAAAGCCGTTTCACCGCCCATTTCTTTTATCACCCTTGGGTCGGTATATTTCATGTAGGTAACATAATCGTTTTTCATCAGGGCCTGGCCCATTGCTTCTGCTTGTTTTTTTATGGCTGGCGCATAGTCGCCCGGCCCACCTGCAAAAGCTTTAAATGACATAAAAAGACAAAAAATAAATAAGATAAATATTGTGCTTTTCATTTTTGTAATACTGTTTGAATATGCAATTTACGCGTTATTGTTCAATTTTTAAACGACTGGGTATCATGTGTCCTTAATCTTATTTCATTCCCTTAGGCAATAAAACACCATCAATGAGATGAAGAATCCCGTTATTGTTCAAAATATCCGGATTTGTTATTACTGCTTTATTCCCATTATCGTCACCGAGCATTGTTTTCCCGCTTTCAACCTCAACGGTAATGGCATCACCCTCAACGGTACTGATGGATTGACCCGGGCTAAATGTTGACGATCGCATGATGCCGCCAGCTACATGATATTTGAGGAATTTTTCCCTGTCTTCCTTTCCGGCCTCACTCATCAACCTGTTCAATGTTTTTTTGCCTATTTTTTTAAAGGCCTCATCAGATGGGGCAAAAACCGTGAGTGATCCTTTTTGTCCCAGGGTTTTATATAAGGTAGATTTTTCAAGTAATGTTATGAATATTGAGTAATGCTCTGATTTTGATAGATTTTCACTGATACTGTTTCCTACAACCATAGTGGCGCCATCATCCAGTGTCTGTACGTTCTTGTCTTTGGCTGCAGCTGTTGCTTTAATCGTATCATGACCGGGATTTATATTGGAATCTGCTTTACTGACCCCCGAAATTCCATTGCCGGAATGAGCAGACTGACAGGAACCTATGGAAAACTGCAAAAGACATAAGAAGCTTATATATGAAATACTTTTTAACATACCGAATGCCGGGATTAAATAATTAAAGTGCAAAATAAGCAAGAATCAGGCATTAATGTCTGAATTAACTCAGAATTCTCAAAGCTTCGATTAAATGGATTGTTTATGAAGATTATAGTTTAAATGTTTTATTTTCGCCCTTTGCAAAAATTGAAGAATTTTTACATTGAAAACACAAATGCATTGAAAAGAATAAAAGCCATCACGATCTCGATTAGTTTAATTCTTTTCATCATTGCATTGACACAACCATCAGTCGTAATAAATGACTTTGACGGTAAACACATAATGCTTGGTTACGAGTATTTTATAATGGGAGGCCTTGCGATTTTAGGCGGAGGATTATTTGAATGGTTAACCTGGCTCGCAAACCCTCTTTATTTCATTGCAGTAATTCTATTTATCAGGAACCGAAAAAAAAGCATCCATAATATTGGACTCGCTTGCCATTTGTATTTCTTTATCCTTTCTGTCCTGGCATGAAATATTAGCTGCTGAAGATGGAAGGACAGCGCATATCATCTCTTTTGGATTGGGTTATTATCTTTGGGTGGCAAGTATATTATACTTTACGATTTCAGTGATATTTATACCTGCCAAAAAGTAAATCAGAGACGTTCGCTCTTTAACTTTCTCTCAGATCGCCACTTGCAAAATGTTTCAGAACCATCTACTGTTGATGAGGACTCTGAGGATTTACGCTGGACTAGACCATAAATCATTCTTTGCTACAATTCCGCAAAGAACCTCTTCGAGAAACTCTGATGGAAAATAAAGTAAAACGCGATTGGAGTTTTTAAAAAAATATTTAATGATTAATTGTCATACAAATATATATTTGCAGTCATTATTATTAATTTACCATGTTCAAATATTTATTCTCATTTGTACTGGCATCTATTGCTGTTTTGCAACTTTATGCTCAGGATGTTATCATTAAAAACACTGGAGATGAAATCAAAGCCAAAGTAACTAAAGTTGGCGATGCCGAAGTAGAGTACCGGAAATTTGAACAGAAAGATGGGCCCGTATATACCATGAAGAAAACCGATATCTTTATGATCAAATACCAGGACGGAACAAAGGATGTTTTCAATCAGCCGGGAACTCCACTATCAAGTCCCTCTCCCACCCAAAATAGCGCTTCAACAGGCAGCAATCCTCCTGCTGTCAACGCTACTCAAAATACAAGTCAACAACGACCAGGTTCTGAAAGCCCGGAACCTGTAAAGTATTATCCCTACACGGCAATAGGAGCAGAAATCGGTTCAGGAGGATCTCTTTATTTCAATATAGATGAAAACGCCTGTCGTAAAGGTGGTTGGGGCTATGGCGCAATCTTTGGAATGAACCTCGACCCTACAGATGTAAGTGGAAGCAATGACCTCCCCTATTCTGGTCATGGCGGAAGCCTGGTTAACGATTTTACATCACAGACAACCAGTTTCTATCTATATGCCATGTATAATATCTCAAACAGTTTTAATGTAGAAGCGGGGGCAGGAATAGGATGGACAAAACATTATTTATTTTATAATGACCCCTCCTCGCCAGGCTATTCGTATTATACTGTGAGTAATCCTATTGCAAATTTCGGGGCCTATGGAGGAATCATGTATCTGTTCCACAAACACACAAAAAAGGGTGTGGTGGTTGCAGGCAAATTAGGCTTTAATACCTCCCCCGGAGACTTTCTACTGGGGGTTTCCATTTGCTATTGATGCCTCCCCTACTTAAAAACCACCCTTGACTCCCCCTCAGAGTCTCCCCAAGCAAAATGTTTCAGAACCATCTACTGTTGATGAGGACTCTTAGGATTTACGCTGGAGTAGACCATAAATCATTCTTTGCTACAATTCCGCAAAGAACCTCTTCGAGAAACTCTGATGGAAAGTAAATGATTTAAAGCATTACTTAAATACCACCCGTCTGTTGCTTTCGGGTAATACTGTAAATATTCCTGTTCCGCCGCTAATATTGGATATAATGGCGGCCGGCGAGGCAAACGGATTGCCATTGGCATTATCTGCTAATTCGGAAGTGCTTAAGAAGGTATAATAAGCATTATCAATATGATACAAGGTAATATCACAGGTATCTCCATGTCTGTAATTATGCCCTGTACTCAGGGAAATGACCTGGCCGCTAAGCAACTGATCGCTGCCATAATTATCTACCCGCACCGAATCGCCCCGGCTTTTATCTACGGCAACAAAACGGTAATAATTCTGAGAACCTGAAGGGTCTTTAAAATACGCACGCATCGCTGTGTCAGATTTAAAGTTGTTCAATTTGGTGATCACCTCTTTTACAGAATCAATTTTCACGGAATCCATCCATGTCGTTTGCGCCGTTGCTACCCTACCAGTAGAATCAATTACTTTGAGGAAATAAGTGGTACCCAAAGTTAATGGAACAGTGTCTTTGTTTTTGAGCTGGTAGTTGAACCATTTCAAATGCTGCAAATCAGGTATCGGGTTAAAAACCAGTGTATCTACTACATTTTTATAACTCAGGATCACGATGGCCTTGCGAAGAAAAACTGCATTAAGGTCCGGTGCCGCAAAGAAATTACTGGTCTGGGAAACAGCTACCTGAAATGGCTTTCCTTTTTCGAGATATCCTTCCACTACCAGCATGCTTTTGAATGGCGGCAGTTTGATATCAATCTGTTTCTGAAGGCATGAACTCAGGCCAAGAATTGATATTATTGCTATTAAAAACTGATATTTTAAATTTCTTTTCATGGCAGTATTAAAATTTAAAATTATAGGTGAGTGAAGGGATAATCGGGAACAACGAAATCTGCTGAACGGTAGCACCTTGCGGTATGTTTAAATTAGCGCTGCCGGGCAATGCTGCGGGTAGATTGATATACACGATATAGGGGTTAAGGCGGTCATACACATTATACACGCTGAGGGTAAGATCAGAATGTCCCCATTTGGGCTTAAACTTCCATACAATAGCAAGATCCAGCCGGTTATATGCCGGAAGCCTTACATTATTGCGGGTGTCTTCTGATGTATTGATAAAGGGATTGGTAGGATTCGGGTCCTGTATGAGCGAATAGCTTGTGGGCAGGGATGTAAGGCTGCCGCTCTGAAATACAAATGTGGCTGAAATGGATAACCTTTCGGTGAGGTCATAACTCGCCACCACACTGATGTTGTTGCGCTGGTCGTATTTGGCATAGAAAACCTGTCCGTTATTGATATTGGTTTCAAAAGTATTGCCCTTGAACTGTACCTGGCTCCATGACAGCGTATAAGCAATCCAACCTGTGAAACGTCCTGCCTGTTTCTGGAGGAAAATTTCATTGCCATAGCTCCATCCGTTTCCGTAAACAAAACTGGTATCAATTTTCGGGTTCAGAAACAATTGCGCTCCGTTTTTATAATCAATAAGGTTTTGATATTGTTTGTAATAGACCTCATCGGTAAGCGTAAGTTTATCACCTAATATTACCGTTGTAACTCCGGCATCGATCTGGTCACATTTTTGAGGCGGCACTGTTGATGTAGTTGGGTACCAGATATCCGTGGGCAGCGTTGAGCCTGAATTGGATACCAGGTGAATGTACTGATTCATATGGGTATAACTGCCCTTAAGCGAAACATCATCCGTAAGTTTGTATCGCAGCGCCAGGCGTGGTTCCGGTGCATTGTAAAACTTATTGTCTGAAACAAAGCCGCTCCATCGCAGGCCATAGTTCAGTTTCCACCTGTCGCTCATGTCCCAGTCATCACTGATATATGCCCCCAGCTCATCTCCGAATAAGGTATTGCCAAGGGTGGTGGCTGTCGAATTGGTACTGGTTTGCAATGAGAACCTTGAGATATCAAATATATGGTAGATTTCAGATGCACCAAACTGGATATAATGGGTATTGGAAGCCAGGTAATCGAAATCTGTTTTTACCGCCCAATCCTGGATATGTGAGCCGAGATTAAATGTCAGCTGGTTGCTGGTGCTGGAGATATTGTACTCGTAATCAGTAAAGGTTGCTGTTGTGTTTTCAAACAGTTTCGGAGAAAAAACATGGTTCCACCTTGCTGTACCTGTAGCATTGCCCCAGTTGAAACCGAAACCAAAGGTTCCCCTGTTAAAGCTGAAAACATCCCTTCCGAAATAGCCGCTTAAAAAGACTTTATTGCTTGAGTCAAGTTCATAATTTACCTTGGCATTTACATCATAAAAATAATAGGCGGGAATGATATTATAGTTGGGTTTATTTTTATTGATCTCATTGATAAGGTTGGTAAACAGATCCACATAAGTTCTTCTTGCTGAGATAATATAGGAGCTTTTGCCTTTTACAATAGGCCCTTCCAGCGTAAGCCTTGAAGCAATAAGTCCGATACCACCTTCACCTGAAAATTTCTCATTGTTCCCGTCTTTCAACGTAATGTCTACTACAGAAGAAAGCCTGCCTCCATATCGTGCAGGGAAATCACCTTTATAGAGTTCCACGTTTTTGATAGCATCAGAATTAAACACACTGAAAAAACCAAACAGGTGCGAAGCATTATACACGGGTGCCTCATCCAGGATAATGAGGTTCTGATCCTGCGCGCCACCACGCACAAAAAAACCGGTACTGCCCTCAGAACCGCTCTGCACTCCCGGCAATAACTGCAGGGTTTTGAGCACATCCACTTCACCAAAAAGCACAGGCAATTTTTTCATTTGCTGTACATTGAGTTCTATTTTACTCATCTGGGTTTTTTCGAGCTGTTCCCGTGGCGATTCGGCATTGATTTCAACTTCGTTCATGACATTATCCGGATCAAGCTTAAAAGTCATCCGGGTATCCGTATTCAAATTGATTTTGGTTTCGAATGATTTGTAACCGAGATAATCAACCCTGAAACTGTATTCACCCTGTGGAAGTGTCAGGGCAAAATAGCCGTATGAATTGGTTGTGGCGCCTTTGGTGGTTCCTTTGGCCATAACGGTAGCCCCGATAAGCTCTTCACCGCTTGATTTATCCTTGACATAGCCGCTAAGGGTAAATGTTTTTTGTGCGGAAGCATTTGTCAAAAATGAAAACAGAAAGAGCAGAAAAAATATCCCTTTGAAAACAGGTTTGTAGTGCATGGTATTCTGATAAACTTAGGCTATAACGTTCGAAAGCTTTAAATGGATTACGGACAAAACTTCTCTTAAGACGGAAACGGTCGGCTTATATTGCAAAAAACGCACCGAAAATATAATACGTCATGTCTTGTCAGGAGGTTAACGATAGGTTAATTCATAATTGCTATCGCGATCCTTCGGGTTCGTAATTCTTCTTATATGGTCTCACAATCAGCCTTACCCGTCTGTCATAAGTGATATAATTCCAGACCCAATCAAAGAAAACCATCACCTTGTTCCCGAAACCAATGAGGTAAAACAAATGCACAAAAAGCCAGGCCAGCCATGCGATCATGCCCCTGAGATGTAAATTTTTTGGCAGGTCTCCCACAGCCTTCAATCTCCCGATAGTAGCAAGAGCGCCTTTGTCCCAATACTTAAATGGAACCGGTTTCTGGTTTTTTACAAGCCTTAATATTGTTTTCGCAACATATTGTCCCTGCTGAATGGCAACCGGTGCCAATCCTGGCAATCCATTCGGGTACCTGGAATCTTCCTGCATGGCAACATCCCCCACAGCAAATACATGTTCCATACCCTTTACTCTGTTGCAGGCATCAACCATAATGCGGTTTCCCCTGGCTAATAATGAAGCGTCAATTCCCGCAATGGCCGCTGCTTTTACACCAGCAGCCCAGATCATGGCTTCGGTAGGGATTTCTTCACCACTGCTAAGGGTTACCACCCGGCCATCATATGTTTTTACCGAGACGCCGAACTTCACCTCAATGCCCAGGCGATTCAGGTATTTCAGGGCATTTTTTGAAGCAAATTCAGACATTGCTCCGAGGAGTCTTGTACCCGGGTCGATCAAAATGATCCGCATCCGATCCAGGTTCAGTTCCGGGTAATCTTTGGGAAGCACCATTTTACGAAGTTCACTCAGGGCACCTGCAAGTTCTACCCCTGGTGGACCGCCTCCGGCGATCACAAAATTAAACAGCCGTGTTCTTACTGATTCATCATCAGTGAGCAGCATTTTCTCAAAAGTCTGCAAAAACAAGTGCCTCATATCTATAGCATTGCTCACGCTTTTGAGCTGGGCAGCGTTTTGCTCAATATCCTTCATGTTGAAGAAATTGGTTTTAGAGCCTGTAGCGATCACCAGGTAATCATATTTCAGGTAACCCGCTATCGTTTTTATTTTCTTTTCTGACGGCAAAACCTCCTCCACTTCTATCATCCTGAAATGTGCGTTTTTTGCGCCCGACAATGCCTTTCGTAACGGATAGGCAATAGAACCCGCTTCGAGACCGGAAGTGGCCACCTGGTATAACAGCGGTTGAAAAGTATGATGATTATTCTTGTCTAAAAGAACCAGCTGTACATTCTTGTTTTTAAGGGAATTGGCTACATTCAGTCCTGCGAATCCGCCACCAACAATGACAACCCGCGGCATCGGAGAATCAGGAATATCAAGAGGCATCTTTTATGATTTAATGATTCAAATTAACGGAGGAATTTTGGAAAGGTTGCGATAAATTGACACAATCAAACATAAAGAAACGTGTGTCCCAGTCTTTTTATATGTAACGATGGGTAATGCAATTCAACATTTCGAGGCAGACGAGGTAATGCCTTGTCTTTGTAATGGAAATGCCGCAAAACATGATTAATATCAGTTTCCATTGAAATGGTCTCCTATTTGAAGAACTATGTCTATCTTTGCTGCGTTTTTATTAAAGAAAAGTTATAGCTATGTTAACATCAGTTTTTCTTCTTAGTGCTCCCGGCGGTATGGAATGGATCCTTATTTTTGCGGCGATCCTTCTGTTGTTTGGTGGTAAAAAGGTGCCTGAATTAATGAAAGGTATCGGCAAAGGCATCCGCGAATTTAACGATGCCAAAGAAAAAGTAAAGGCCAACATCGAAGACGGCATGAAGCCTGACGAGCCTAAAAAACCAGAATAAATCAAATAAACAGGAGGCGGAATTGCAGCGCTATACCGGATATACACGCTACAGGGAACGCCTGGAACAGAAAGAAATGACCTGTGTGCAACAGGTGAACACTTTTCTGGATAGGATAGAAGGGCGAAAAGGTCTTAATGCATTTTTAGAAGTGTTTGAAGATGAGGCGCTTGAAAGAGCCGCAATCATCGATGCCAAAATTGCAGCGGGCAATGCCGGCAAACTGGCAGGGATGGTTATTGCCCTCAAAGACAATATCTGCTATAAGGGGCATAAGGTTTCGGCTTCATCCAAAATTCTCCAGGGTTTTGAATCTGTATATTCTGCCACGGTTGTAGAACGGCTGCTGGCGGAAGATGTCATCATTATTGGTCGTACCAATTGTGATGAATTTGCCATGGGTTCTTCTAACGAAAACTCAGCTTATGGTGTCGTAAAAAATCCACTCAATGAGAAACTGGTTCCCGGAGGTTCTTCCGGTGGATCAGCTGCCGCCGTATCTGCAAGGCTTTGTCATGCTGCTTTAGGCTCCGATACGGGAGGTTCTATCAGGCAGCCGGCTTCATTTTGCGGGGTTACGGGTTTCAGGCCCACTTATGGTAGGATTTCAAGGCATGGCCTGCTGGCTTTTGCTTCTTCATTCGACCAGATCGGCACCGTTACAAACAATATCGAAGATGTCGCTTTGCTCATGGAAGTAATGGCGGGCAAAGATGAATATGACGCAACGGTTTCATCAAAACCGGTTCCGCTTTATTCTGAATCTATCAATGACCTGGAAAAATATAACCTGGTTTATCTCGATGAGTGTATCAACCATCCCGGGCTTGATCCTGAAATAAAAAACAGGTTTAAAGAAATCCTGAAAACATTGCAGGAATCAGGACTCGAAAGCAAAAATGCTTCATTTCCATATCTCGACCAGATGATCCCTGTTTATTATGTACTGGCAACGGCAGAAGCATCATCAAACCTTTCCCGCTATGCCGGGATGACCTATGGATACCGCAGCAAAGACGCCAAAACCCTTGAAGAGACTATCGTTCAGAGCCGCAGTGAAGGTTTTGGTCCTGAAGTAAAGCGCCGGATCATGCTGGGAACCTTTGTCCTGAGCGAGGGCTATTACGATGCCTATTATAATAAAGCGCAGAGAGTGAGGCGCTTGATAAACAATTATACCAAAAACCTTTTAAAAGATAATGATTTTTTAATCCTCCCTACATCACCCGGGGTCGCTTTTGCGTTAGGAGAGAATACTGAGGACCCCATTGCAATGTATTTAGCTGATATATTCACCATTCCATCCGCCATCGCAGGATTGCCTTCGATATCCTTACCGCTTGGCTGGCACAGCAATGGCATGCCTTATGGCATACAGATTATAGGGCGCAGTTTTGACGAAAGCAGGCTGCTTGCTTTTTCTAATCAATTAATGAATATATTTGCACGGAGAGAATAATGAAAGGACATATATCCATACTTATATTTGTTTGTCTTTGCCTGAGCTTTTCTGCCTTTGGTCAGACAGGAGGTGGAAAGGGCGGGGAAGAGGTGAGGAAAAGCGGGGAAATCCTCAATAACCTGGATACCCTGATGACCTTATGGTATGTGAAAAGCGCAAGGCCTGCCAAAAGCAGGAATTCAGAAAACATCTATCATTACAAACCCGATGAAGTGCCCAGCTTCAGCGATTCCGTTTATGCCAAACGGATCAGGATGATACAAAGCCCTCTGCCACTGGCCTACAATGAGACCGTAAGGGCCTTTATAGATCTTTATGCGAATCGCAAACGCGACCAGGTAGAAAAGATGCTGGGTTTGTCAGAAATCTATTTCCCCATTTTTGAGGAAACCCTCGACCGGAACCGCATGCCGCTTGAACTCAAGTATCTGTCAATCGTTGAATCAGCTTTGAATACCCGTGCTGAATCAAGGGTTCATGCAACCGGATTATGGCAGTTCATGTATTCAACCGCCAATTTGTACAATCTCGATATCAATTCTTTTGTAGATGAGCGCAAAGACCCTCTAAAGGCCTCAGAAGCTGCTGCTTTATTGCTAAAAGACCTTCATAACATTTTCGGTGACTGGTTCCTGGCCATCGCGGCTTATAACTGCGGTCCCGGAAATGTAAACAAAGCCATCAGACGTTCGGGAGGTAAAAGAACCTTCTGGGAAATATATCCTTATCTGCCTGCCGAAACGCGTGGATATGTGCCTGCCTTTATTGCAGTTGCGTATGTATTCCATTATCACAGGGAACATAACCTTTATCCACAGGAAGTGACATTGCCAAAGTTTGTGGATACCGTAATCATCAACAGAGAACTTGATTTTCAGCCGATTGCAAAAGTGCTGGATATGTCTGTCGAAGAAATAAGAGACCTTAATCCCCAATATACCAGGGATATAATCCCGGCCCGGGAAACAACATACACACTTAGGTTACCTGCCGCTAAAGCTTCTGCATTCACTGTATATAAAGATTCTATCTACCATACCTATGCAGCCATGCTGAAGGCTCAGAATCCGAATTATAACCCAAACGATTCAAGCGGCATTGCTCATGTCACTTTAAAAGGTGCCCATTCCAATGAAAGTTACGGCCCGAAAGCCATTGTAAAATATACTGTTAAAAGCGGTGATAACCTGCCCTTTATTGCGTCTTTGTTTGATGTAAGTGTTTACAATCTGAAAAGATGGAACCATGTGCGTGGACATAAAGTTGGCGTCGGGAAAAAACTTACTATTGATGTGCCCGCCGATAAAGCTAAGTATTACAGGAAGATAAATACGATGACCATGCTCCAGAAAAAAAGAGAGCTGTCGGGACATCGGGACTATGAGCCGGAAAAGAAAGAAGATAAGACTGCAAAAACTGATGATAAAGACACCACTGCAGTAGCCGAAGCCAAGCCTGTAAAAGAGAAGAAAACGGCGGTCAAAAAAGACAGGAAAGCTGCTGAAAAACAAACGGTTGAGAAAAAAGAAACCGCAGATAAAGCCGATGTCGATCCCCCTGTAAAAACAAAGGCGGGAATCAAATATTACGTAGTACAAAAAGGAGATACGCTTTGGAGCATCGCCCAAAGATTTCCGGGCACTACCGTTGATGAAATAAAAAAAGCCAACGGCCTGAGAGGCAATCAAAAGATACAGCCTGGTCAGAAAATCAAGATCCTGAAGGGGTGAAAAACCAATGTGCAAATGCGGAAATATGCAAATGTGCAAATGAAAATCACTGACTAAATGCAAGCAAAAGATTTTGGAAGTTTTTATAGCGCGTAAGCAAAATTTGCACATTTGCATATTGGCATATTTGCACATCATTTTAATAGCTACTTTTGCCTTTCAATGACTGTCGACATTTTCATACCCTGTTTCATAGATCAGATTTTCCCGCAAACTGCATGGAACATGATCAAGGTCCTGGAAAAGCTGGGTTGCGATGTGCATTATAATCCGGATCAGACCTGCTGCGGACAACCGGCATGGAATGCTGGATATAAAGACCGTGTAAAACCCGTTGCCGCCAAGTGGATCAACGATTTCAATACCCAAAACCCGATAGTAAGTCCGTCAGGATCATGTACCGGAATGGTGCGGAATTATTACCTGGAAATGTTTGCAAATACGTCTAACCACCTGAAGTGCAAATCAGCACAAAGCAGGAGTTTTGAGTTTACAGAATTCCTGACTGAAATATTGAAAAGAGAAGATGTTGGAGCTTCATTGCCCGGCAAAGCAACTTATCATGATGCCTGTGGCTCATTAAGGGAATGCGGCATAAAAGATGGCCCAAGAAAGCTGCTTCAGAACGTTAAGGGTCTGGAACTTGTAGAGATGAATGAATGCGAAACCTGCTGCGGCTTTGGTGGAACATTTGCAGTGAAATTTGACGCCATATCTGTTGCAATGGCAGAGCAGAAAGTTAACAATGCACTGGCTACAGGAGCTGATTATCTTATCTCTACAGATGTTTCATGCCTGATGCATATTGATGCCTATATCCAGAAGAAAAAATTGCCCCTGAAATGCATGCATATTGCAGATGTACTGGCTTCGGGCTGGTAAGCTTATGAATATTAAGATTTAATAATCTAATCCATTGATCTCCCATAAACATTTAGAACATTTCACAAAAAAGGTCTTCCTATCCTTAGGCATACCTGACAATGTTGCTTCAATAGCCGCAGAAAACCTGGTAAGAGCCGACCTGCGCGGTATAGACAGTCATGGTGTAGCACGTTTGAGCGGCTTTGTGCGGCTCATCAAAGCCGGAAGAATCAATATCAATGCAAAGCCTAACATTGTCTATGAGACTGCCTCAACGGCAACGCTGGACGGAGATGCCGGACTTGGATTGTATGTAGCCAATGAGGCCATGAAAATAGCCATCCAAAAAGCAGAAATCTGCGGCAGCGGCTGGGTAGCTGTAAAGAACTCTTCGCATTTCGGTATTGCCGCTTCTCACGCTGAAATAGCAATTGGATATGACATGATCGGTATGGCCATGACCAACGCCTCGCCCCTTGTAGCACCGGCAGGTGCCAGCGAAGGGTATCTTGGCACCAACCCTATATGCGTGGCCGTGCCGACCGGAAAATACAAGCCATTTATTCTTGATATGGCCACATCAGCTGCGGCGAATGGCAAACTGGAAATAGCGCAACGCAAAAATGCTCCGATCCCTTCCGGATGGGCGCAAACAGTAGATGGCAAACCAACCACCAATGCCCACGCTCTCAAAGACAAAGGAAGCCTATTGCCACTCGGTAGTGATGTGGATCACGGATATCATAAAGGATATGGACTTGGCTCAGTGGTAGATATATTAACTGGCGTATTATCAGGTGCTAATTTCGGCGCCTGGGTTCCACCATTTGTTCATTTCCTGGATGTAAAACAATCCGTAGGCGAAGGAATCGGCCATTTTGTGGGCGCCTTGAAAATAGATGCCTTTCAACCTGCCGACGAATTCAAATCCCGCATGGATACCTGGATCGAAGGTGTAAAAAACCTCAGGAAAAATGAAGGTATTGACGAGATCCTGATTCCTGGAGAGCCCGAATTCCGTGCAGAAGAATATCGTCTGAAATATGGAGTTCCGCTGAACGATAAAGTAATGCAGGATTTGGATTCTTTGGCCCAAGAACTCGTTATTGACAAACTAACTGTCAATTCATAAAATATCGACAGAACAGAGACAGGGGCAATGCCCTGTCCCTACAATCAGATTCTTTATTTCGACACAATACCTGTCTTTTCAAATGAATCGTCTTTGATGGACTGTAATGCCTTCTGGTACATATTGTTCGATTCATTCACAACCTGGAAAAATCCATCATTCTGGAATAACTGACGCGCAACCAATGCTTTCAATTCATTCCTGATATAATTACCAGATATAGCCAACGCTTTATCATCCTTTTTCACACCGGATTTTTCGCCATATTTCACAAAATTATTTATGAAATTATTATCCGTAACAAAGTTTTTATCAAACGTGGCAAAATCAGGGTATTTGCTGGCCAGTTCCGCCCGATGCTTATCCGTATAGGTCAGCACATACTGGTTGAAAACACCTTTATTAAGAAGTTTGATGAGATAAGTTGAATTTTCTGTGGTGTCAAGTGGTACAAATACATCAGGTACAATGCCACCACCACCATACACAGCCCTGTGGTTGTTGGTATAGTACTTCAGGGAGTCGATTACTTTAATACTGTCTTTATTTTCCAGCTCTCCGCTTTTATATCTTTTGGCAAAATCCTGGTAATAATCTTCCACGCCATTTTTATAAGATTTCTGGATGCAGCGGCCGCTCGGAGTATAATATCTTGCAATGGTAAGTCGCAAAGCAGAACCATCACTTAGCGGATATTGTTGCTGCACCAATCCTTTGCCAAAGGAACGGCGGCCAATAACAAGGGCGCGATCCCAATCCTGTAACGCGCCGGTTACAATTTCACTGGCTGATGCAGATCCCTCATCAATGAGGACGGCAACTTTACCTTTAAAAGGGGAATAATCTTTTGAATTATATACTTCCTTTTCATGAGCCCTGCCCTGGGTATAAACGATCAGTTTCCCTCTCGGTATAAACTCAGAAGCGATGTCAATGGCAATGTTCAGATAACCGCCAGGGTTGTCGCGAAGATCAAGTACGAGGTTGGTCATACCTTCCTTCTGAAGCTTTTCAAAAGCAGTGTTAAATTCATCAGCCGTGGTGCTGCCAAAGCGGTTTATTTTGATATAACCGATTCCAGGTGACGCCATGTAGGAAGCATCTACACTGTATATTGGAATTTTATCTCTCGTTATTTTAAAATCAAGCAGCCCCGGATTGCCTGCTCTGTAGATACTTACCGTAACATCAGTGCCTTTAGCCCCTCTTAGATGTTTAAATACATCAGACTCTTTATACTTAACACCGGCAACAGTATTTCCGTCAATTTTTATGATTTTATCCCCTGCCCGTATTCCAAGTTTTTCCGATGGTCCGCCTGAAATGGGCGTAACCACAAATATAGTATCATTCAATATATTAAACTCAATACCAATGCCTTCAAAATTGCCCTGAAGCTCTTCAGTATTTGCTTTCAGTTCTGATGCAGGAATGAAAACGGAGTGGGGGTCCAGTTCTTTCAACATGCCCTCAATAGCGGCCTGGGTAAGTTTATTATCGTCAGGTTTGTCGACATATTCACTGTTGATGCGCATCATCACTTCCTGGAACAACGATGATGGATCAGAAATGCCACCATCAGTCTTGGAACGTGAGCTGAACCTGGCTCCCACAAACATGGCGAAGGCAGCAACAACTGCGAACAATAGGGGTATTTTATAATTGAGTTTCTTTTTCATCTTTTTTGAAAAACAGTTTATCTGTTCAATGGTTTTATCTTTGCTTTTTTAGTGTCCCTGCTTAATTATCAGGGTTGGGACACTTAAGCTACAAATTTAAGGCCAAAAACGTTTACGAGTGGCAATGAGCCCTGAACTATTCTTTTAAATATAACATAATGCAAATCAAAGAAATAGCTGAAAAAGCACTGGTTATTATAAAGCGAACCGGCGATTATGTAAAAGCGGAACGTATAAAACTGGATGCAACAGGGGTTAACTATAAAGAAGACAAAAGCCTTGTAACCACCATTGATGTTGGATCAGAAGAACGACTGGTCAAAGGCCTGCAGGAGCTTTTGCCGGGTTCAACAATACTCGCGGAAGAAAATCATAACCAGGACATTCAAAGTGAATTGATGTGGATTATTGACCCTATTGACGGCACCACAAATTTTGTACACGATTTCCCGATGTATTGCATCAGTGTCGCATTATGGCAGCAAGGAAAAATTGTGTTTGGGGTTGTTTATGATATACCCGGTGATGAATGTTTCTGGACGCACGAAGAAACAGATTATGTTTACCTTAATGAAAAACCGGTTCTGGTTTCAACAGCCAAAAACCTGGGCGAATCACTGCTGGCCACCGGTTTTCCTTCATCCGCATTTGCACGAATGGATGAATACCTGGAACATTTCAGGTATTTTATGATGCATACGCATGGCATCAGGCGTTTGGGTTCTGCAGCACTTGATCTGGCCTATGTGGCCTGTGGGCGCTGTGACGGATTTTTCGAATACAATCTCAAACCCTGGGATGTAGCCGCAGGCGCTTTACTGGTTCAAAAAGCAGGTGGTTTAGTCACAGATTTTTCAGGAGGCAATAATTATTTGTTCGGAGGCGAAATGCTGGCCTCGAATAAACTGATTCATAATGAATTGCTTAATCGTTTTTCCTAGACATATTTACTTCTGTTGTAATTCTATTTATTAATTTGTAAAGCACAAATACAATTAAATAATTATTAAAAATTATTTATTTTGTTGACATTACAATTTTTTATCATTATCTTTGGTTTAGGAATAATATTTATAAAACTTAAAATCAGGGTCATGAAAACCAAACTCCTCACACCCGGTATCTTATTATCCATTTCAATTGCATTAATTTCATGCAATAAATCAGGTAATACTCCAAAAAATTCCAATGTATCTCTAAGCCTCCCGGCAACTGTGGCACAATATTATGGCCCTGACGACCGGCGCAATAATATAGCTACACTCGGAAGGGTGCTTTTTTATGACCCTGCATTATCTGTAAACAGTGCCATTTCCTGCGGAAGTTGTCATAAACAAGCCGCAGGATTTGCTGATAATGTTCAGTTTAGCCTGGGGTTTAAGAATGTTTTAACGAGGAGAAATTCACTTTCTATTCAGGACATTAATTCACAGATGATACCTGATTTTACGTATGGTGATACGCTGTTTCGTCCTGGTTCTTCATTATTCTGGGATGGGAGAGAAAACAATCTCGGGAACCTGATCATGCGGCCTGTAACAAATCACGTGGAAATGGGGATTGCTGACCCATCTGTTCTACCTTCAAAACTTGCTTCGATACCATATTATGCTAACCTGTTTAATAATGCTTTTGGTAGTTCGCAGATTACACCCAATAAAATATCAGGAGCCATTGCGTTGTTTATCAATTCCATACAAACCGGGAACAGCAGATTTGAACTGGCTTTCAATCAAGGTGGTATAAATACTTCACTACTCACCCCGGTTGAAATGCAGGGTATGCAATTGTTTGAGAATAAATATAATTGCAACAGCTGCCATCAAACTATCGGAGGTAACGGCACTTACAATACGAGTTTCAGTTTCATGAATAACGGTCTTGATGTCAACCCTACTGATCCAGGCCTTGGTGCGCTTACCGGTAATGCAGCAGATATGGGCAAATTCAAAGCACCTGAATTACACAATATTGCCCTTACCGCACCGTATATGCACGACGGCAGATTTAAAACCCTTGATGATGTCCTGAACTTTTATAGTAATGGTATCCAGAAAAGCCAAAACCTTGATGGCAGACTGCAAGACTCCAGTGGAAATGGAAATCCTATAAGGTTTAATATACCCAATCAGGACAGGGTTGCCCTGAAAGCTTTCCTAAACTCGCTTACAGATTATACAATGGTTACGGATCCTAAATTTTCCAATCCATTTATATATCAATAGTCAGATAATTTTTCTTAAAAATACCTGTTTTATGATAAAAAAGCAAGCTCTGCTGGGGATATTAATCCTCTGCCTTACCACAAAAATATCCAAAGCACAATCTGACAGCTCTTCCATGAGGAGCCAGTTTGTACAATATGCGGGCGTTCAGCTCAATCCGCTACTGAGGCAGATCATAAATTTTAACAATTCCAACCAGACTACTGTCAACCCTTATCTGCTTACCTATTCTATAGATGATAAAAAAACAGGAAGCGGTATCCGCATCGGGGCAGGTCTCAACTACACTGCAACTACTACAGACGATGGCGTTACAAAAAATGTAACCAATGAAATAGATTATGAGCTGAGACTGGGATATGAAAAACTTATTCGTATCGGCAACAGATGGGAATTAACTGCGGGAATTGATTTGTTGCTCAACAATACAAACAACTTTACCAATACTGTTGAAAATGGTCCTCAGACATTAACAACCAATATAACTGATGAAAATTTTAATTATGGAATAGGGCCTATGGTTTCATTGCGCTTTTATGCTACCAGACGGATATTGATCGGAACAGAAACAAGTTTGTATTATACGAGAGGTTTTCCAACAGAAACTATTTCTGAATATCAGTCGAATCCGGGCGGTGGCCCACCTTTTTACGTGACATCAAAAACAAGCAGTTTCAGTGCCCAAGCCACATTAGCACTTCCCGTCGCTTTTTACCTGATTGTCAAATTCTGAGGATTTTATTCTAATTCATATTCTTCAGCTCCGTAACAAGTTCGGTAAGAACCTGTTTTGCACTGCCGAATAGCATACTTGTTTTGGGATTGTAGAATAACTCATTGTCAATGCCGGCATAGCCCGCACTCATACTTCTTTTGTTAACAATGATGTTTTTCGCAGATTCTACATCAAGGATCGGCATGCCGTAAATAGGGCTTCCCGGATCGTTTTTAGCGGCAGGGTTAACAACATCATTGGCACCTACTACCAACACCACATCCGTGGTAGGGAATTCAGGGTTGATCAGGTCCATTTCTATGAGTTTTTCATAATCCACATTGCTTTCTGCAAGCAATACGTTCATATGGCCCGGCATTCGTCCTGCCACCGGGTGAATGGCGTATTTAACTTCAACGCCTCGCTCTTCAAGAATCGTTTCCAGTTCATGAATAACATGCTGTGCCTGCGCAACGGCCAGTCCATACCCCGGAACGATAATAACTTTCTTTGAATAGTTGAGAAGCACGGCCGTATCAGAAATGTTAATGTCCCTTACGCTCTTGTCTCCACTGCCTGAAATACCACTCGCGGTAGCACCGCCGCCGCCGAAAGCTCCGAAGATTACATTTGTGAGGGAACGGTTCATTCCTTTGCACATGACAACTGTAAGAATGGTTCCTGCAGAACCTACCAGAATACCCCCGGTGAGCATAACGTGGTTATTATACAAGAAACCGGCAAAAGCAGCAGCCATCCCGGTAAAAGAGTTCAGCAATGAAATAACAACAGGCATATCGGCACCGCCGATCGGGATAACCAAAAGAATACCGTAGATTAATGAAAGTACAAAAAGAACGTAAATGGCAGGTGTTTCAGGCACCCAGCCTCCTATAATCACAGCGGTCAATAACACGATGATGATCATTATTGCCGTGTTGAGGATATTGTATTTGGGCAGCCTTATTTCTCTTTTCATATTGCCGTTAAGCTTTGCCCAGGCAATAACACTACCAGCAAAAGACACACTGCCGATAACCATACTTGCCAACACGGTTAAAAGGCCCAGATTGTCATCTGATTCAAGAAAATGATGGAATTCTATAAGACCGATAAGCATGGCACAGGCGCCACCCATACCATTGAAAATAGAAACCATTTGAGGCATGGCCGTCATTTGTACTTTTTTTGCAGCAATCCAGCCTGATATGGTACCAATAATCATGGCCCCAAATATCAGCGCATATATAAGCATTGGAACGCCAGATTTGTAAAAGATCAGCGTTCCCATAATTGCAAGTCCCATACCAGCAGCTGCCAAAAGATTTCCACGCCTGGCGGTTTCAGGATGACTCAACATTTTGAGCCCAATGATAAAAGTAAGCGACCCGGCGAGATAAAATAGTTCTAGTATACTGTGCTCCATCTTAGTTTTTTTTCTTTTTAAACATTTCCAACATCCTGTCTGTAACTACAAAACCACCTACCACATTCAGGGTACCGAGAATTACTGCTATAAAACCTAAAATAAGAGCCGGAATATTATCAACCCCGGCATTCAGCATCACAATAATTGCCCCGATAATAATGACACCATGTATGGCATTGGCCCCCGACATAAGAGGGGTATGCAACACAGAAGGAACTTTACCGATAACTTCTACCCCCACAAAAATGGACAGTATGAGCACATATGCCATGTCTATATGCGCTGAAAGAAACGAAAGAAATTCTGTCATAAGTATCAATTAATTAGTTGCGGCCGCTTCAATATTTATATTTACCGATGGATGCACCACTTCCCCGTTTAATGTGATCAGGGAACCTTTGGTAATCTCTTCATCACGATCCAGGAAAAACTTGTCTTTGTCAGCAAGATGGGTCAGGAATGCGACGATGTTTTTCGAATAAAGCTCGCTGGCATTCAATGGAAGCAACGATGGAAGATTTGGCTCGCCGATAATGGTAACGCCATATTTTACCACGGTATTGTTAAACTCGCTGATGGCACAATTACCACCTTGTTTCACAGCCATATCCAGGATTACCGAACCGAATTTCATGCTCTTTACCATTTCTTCGGTTATGAGCATAGGGGCTTTTTTGCCCGGAACCAATGCTGTGGTAATAACGATATCTGCCTGCGCTATATGCTTCGCAATAAGTTCCTGTTGTTTAAGAAGGAAATCAGCCGAAACACCTTTCACGTATCCACCTTCTATTTGTACAGATTCGTCTGATTTAAGTTCTATGAATTTGCCACCAAGGGATTCTACCTGTTCTTTGGTTTCAGGTCTGATGTCTGAAACCTCAACTATAGCCCCAAGTCTTTTTGCAGTGGCTATAGCCTGCAAACCTGCTACACCAGCACCCATGATAACGACCTTTGAAGGACGGATGGTACCTGCTGCAGTAGTTAACATCGGGAAGATTTTCCCAAGATAATTGGCTGCAAGAATTACGGCTTTGTATCCACCCAGGTTGGCTTGTGAACTCAGGGCGTCCATTTTCTGGGCTCTGGAGATTCTCGGAATGGCATCTACTGAAAACGAAGTAATTCCTTTGGTTGTAAGTGCCGCCACAAGTTCAGGATTGGTAGAAGCATACATAAATGAAAGCAGCGTAGCGCCGTTTTTCATCAGTTTTACCTCATCTGATACCGGAGGGGCTACCTTTAGTAGTACATCAGCCGTGGAAAAGGCTTCATCCTTCGATACAATTTTTGCACCGGCTGCTTCGTAAGCTTCATTTGTAAAATAAGAATTCAGACCGGCATCCTTCTCAAGAATACAGGAAAAGCCTTTTGCCACAAGCTCTTTGACCCCGTCAGGGGAAAGTGCCACACGGTTTTCCTTCAGTTCGGTCTCTTTAGCGACTGAAACAATCATCTTTCTGATGTAATTATAAGTGTATTAAACCGAATACCCAACATATCTATTGATGCCGCAAGTTATGGGTTATTTCCGAAAAAGATATTGACAAACACTTGGATTGTACAAAAATCTCCTCTTGATTTTCATCATACCAAAGTAAAATGGAAAACATTATGCCCTATCGATCTGTTATACATTTTTAGATTAAAAACACTAAAAAATGGAAACCAGATATGGAAAAAAAGCTCAGGATAAAGTGGAACGAGCTATGCATGAAATGAAACAAGGTAAGCTTAAAAGCGGCAAGGGCAATAAAAAAGTAACCGATCCCAAACAGGCCATTGCCATCGGATTGTCGGAAGCACGTAAAGAACGTGGTAAGGTTCCTCCGCAAAAGGAATAAGGCAAATCTAATTAATCATCCAATGGTTCAAAATGTCAAGCATTGAGAAGATGTTTGGCATTTTGGTTTATATGAGCTTATAAATATATACCTTAGAACTTTATTGGCTTTACTGAACATTTAAATCTTCTTATAGTTTTACTTTAAAAAAGACGCATCAAAAAAAACGGTAAATATGCACGCCTTGCTCTTCGGGGCCTCTTATGGTTTATAGGAGGTATTGTCGCGCTTTTGATCCTGGCTTTTATTGTCCTGCAACTTCCTCCTACACAACGATTCCTTACGCATAAAGCAGAATCTTATCTCCAAAATAAGCTCAAAACCAAAGTAAGTATCGGGGAAATAAACCTTTCGTTTCCGAAAAGCATATTTCTCGGTGATGTTTATATTGAAAGCCTTCAGCATGACACCCTTATTTATAGCCATTCCCTGAAGGTCGATATAGCGATGTTCGCGCTTCTCAATCATAAGATAACAGTTAATTCCCTGAAAATAGACAGGTTTACAGCCCATATCAAACGTTCAGGTCCTGACAGTTCTTTTAATTATTCCTTTATTATAAAGGCATTTACTGACACGGCTCAAAAACCGTCGAAAAAACAAGAAACTACGAAGTCAAAACCTTACAAAATTGCCGTGCACGGTATTTATCTTCATAATTTCTATATAACCTATGATGACCAACTGGAAGGCATGAATGCTTTGGCAAGGTTAGGAAAACTTGATGTCAATATCAGAAGTATGGACATTGATCATGAGTACTTTAATATCAGCAAAATAGATTTTGAAAATACCCTTGTGAAACTTGTGATTTCAAAGCAAAGCCCAGCAGATACTTCGAAATCAAAGCCCGATAATTATAATATCAGTGTCGATAATATTAAATTAGCAGGCGTCAATGCCCTGTACAGCAATACGGTAAGCGGGCAGGCATTTACTGCTTTTGTTGGCAGTTCATCCATTCTAAAATCTACAATGGAAATGGCTTCCCAAAAAATCAATATCGGGTCTGTATCGGTTGACGAAACTTTTGCATCAGTTGCGCTTAATGAAAATGCTCAAACCAATCCACAAAAACAACCTGTGCCTCAGCCAACATCATCAAATAGTCCAGGCTGGCAAATTGTGCTTGCCCGTTTAAAAATTGACAACACAAGTGCAAACTATGATGACCAATCGGCAAAGCATGTGAAAGAAGGAATGGATTTCAACCATCTTGGGTTCAAAGGAATCAATGTTCAGGCCAATACTATTTCTTATACAACCAATAAGACACAAGCAGACATCTCACAGTTAGGCGTAAAAGAAAGAAGCGGTTTTGCAGTTCGTACTTTCAGAACCAAAGTTCTTTTCGATAGTGTTGAAACCATCCTTTCCAATTTCGACATTAATACAGGAAATACCCATATTTCAAAATATATCGGTCTGCATTATACTTCTCTCTCGCAATTGTCAGCCGACCTTGGAAAGGTTGCCATTAAAGCCGATGTATCTGAAAGCATTATTGGATATCGGGATATTCTCTATTTCGTCCCTTCATTATCCAAAACCGCCCCTTTTTCAAAAGATCCTGACGGGGCAGCTCGAATTGCAGCTCAGATAAATGGACGCATTGGCAACCTGAACCTCAATAATATAACGGCCACGGCAGGTAAAGGCACATTGGTACAAGTGAATGGGAACATCAAAAACCTGCCAGACATGGACAAAGTCATTTTTGACCTGAAGATTCCTCAAATGAATACCATAAGGCAGGATGTTTCTTATTTCAGTCCGCCGAATACCATTCCATCAAACATCCATGTGCCTCAAAAAATCAGCACAAAAGGATATTATAAAGGCAGCATCCATGATTTTGCCGTTTATCTCGACACAAAGACATCCATGGGCAATGCAACTGCTTCTTTGAAAATGACATTACCTAAAAACACAAAGTACTCATCTTACAAAACTGATATAACCACAACTCGCCTGCAGCTTGGGGAGCTTCTCGGCCAGGAAAAAACACTGGGTCCTCTGACAATGCAAGCCAAAATAATCGGAAGCGGACTTTCATTACCGGATATGGACGAGAATATTACTGCTCATATTACGGAGGCAACCGCCATGAAATATCCTTACAGTAACATGAACATTGACGGCGCTTTTAAAAGCCAGGTATTTGATGGAATTGCCAATATCAAAGATTCCAATGTGAGACTCGATTTTAAAGGGCTTATAGGAATTGAACCTAATAATGAGAAATACAATTTTACTTTAAATGTTGAAGGAGCCGACTTGAAGGCCCTTCATTTAATGGATAGTGACTTCAGGTTCAAGGGGGTTATAAAGGCTAATATAACCGAAAACAAAGCGCGTGATATCAACGGGACAGCGGGCATAACCAATGTTGTAATTGTAAAAAACACCAAAACTTATCCGATACGGAATTTTGCTTTCTTTACTGCCACGCATGGAAACAATGACAGCATTAGCATCCGTTCTGATTTTATCAATGCTGATTTTACGGGTACGGTGCGGGTGAGCCAGTTGCCTACGGTTTTGGAAGCACATCTCAATAAATATTTCAAATTACCTAACACATCGTTAGAGGACTACACCGCCCAAAAATTCCGGTTTCATATCGACATCGGAAGAACAGACCTGATCACGGATGTCTTTTATCCCAAAATCCAAAAACTGGCCACCGGGCCAATAAATGGTTATTATGACAGCCGCGCGGGCATTATTAAATTAAATATCCAGATACCTGAAATAGAGTACGATAATGTTACATTCGATAGCCTTGTAGCAGATGTGATTTCCGATCCAACAAAACTAAATTACAACGTTAGCCTGAAGAAACTGAATGCCGGTATACTTCTCAAAAACATTGATTTAAAGGGGAAAATTCAGAATGATAGTGTAGGTACAACTATAAGTGTTAAAGATGATAGTGGTAAAACGGCATTTATGATGGCTGCAGTATTAAGGTCGATCAATGATGAAATTGATGTTAATCTTCTTCCAAAAGGCGTTATCATCAATTACGAGCCCTGGCCAGTGAGTGCAGACAACGTCATAAGGATCGGGAACGACATCAAGATTCATGATCTTGTTTTGTTACATAAAAAAAGCAGGCTCCTTATTAATTCCTCAGCATCCGGCAATGCAGGCTCTACCATGCATGTTGATTTCAAGGATTTTAACCTGGCTGATGTTACAGGCTGGCTGAAGAAAGATACACTTTTTGCAGGCGGCACGGTAAATGGGAATATCACACTAGAAAATGTAATGCAGGATTTAAAGTTTAATTTCAAGCTTGCCGTGAATGATTTTTCTTATAAAGCGGACAGCATTGGGAATGTAAACATTACTGCGGATAACAGTGGTAAAAACAGGTATGATGCTGCTATTGTCGTATCAGGGCATGGCAATGATGCGTCTCTAAAAGGCTATTATGGGACAGACAGCAAAAAACCGGATTTAAATTTTGAAACCGATATTAACAGCCTGACTATGAAAACAATTGCTCCTTTTGTTACTGGAGAGTTGAGTGACCTTGCAGGAAAATTAAAAGGGAAGCTTCTTTTGAGCGGGAATACGGATAACCTTAATATTACAGGCAGAATGCATTTTCAAGGGGCCGAATTTACTCTTGATTACCTCAACACCCATTATAAACTGGACGATAATAATATCCTCTTCAATACATCCAATATAGAATTCGATGATTTCAAAATTTCAGATTCTGCAAACAATAAGGCAATTGTAAACGGGTATATTTATACCAAATACTTTAGCAACTTTACATACAATTTAAGTGTAAAAACCGATCATTTCCTGGCGCTTAACAGCCCTGACAAGAAGGGATCTCTCTTTTATGGCAAGCTCATCGCCACAAGCCAGGTTTCTGTTAAAGGGAATTTAGGCGCACCTGTTATAGACGTAAATGCGCACCTTGAAAAGGGGACTTTTATGACTGTGGTGCTTCCGGGCAATGAGCCGGAATTAGAATCCACCAAAGGCATCTTGTTTTTTTCCGATATAAACCGCCCCCGAAATGCGATCCTCTACAAGCATAAGCGCCTTGATACCACGCAGCAAACTGAAATAAAAGGGATGGAAATGACGTCCAATATCGAAGTGGATAAAGATGCCCGCTTAAAAGTGATCGTAGATCCTGAAGCAGGTGATTACCTTGATGTAAAAGGCGCCGGAACCCTGAGCATGGGCATGCGCACCGATGGAACGCTTACCCTTACGGGAAGATATGAAATACTCGAAGGAAGTTACCAGCTTACTTTCTATGATTTTATAAAAAGAAGGTTCACCATCCAGCCGGGAGGAAGCATCACCTGGCTTGGCTCACCCATGGAAGCCGACATGAACCTGACCGCTATATATGAAACCAGGGCAGCCCCGCTTCCTATTCTCGAGCCTGAACTGACTTCACTTACCCCACAGGAGCGCAACCAATATCTCGAACAGCTCAGGTTCCAGGTATTGCTGAAAATGACCGGATCTATTAAAAAACCGGACCTGGATATGGATATTACGCTTAATGACCTGGATAAGGCTGCTTTTGCGGGGGCGGTGGTTGAAAGACTTACCGAAATGGAACTGGACAAATCTGAAGTCAACAAACAAGTCTTTGCATTGCTTGTTCTCGATCGTTTGATTGATGAGAACCCGTTTCAATCCGATCAGCCGAATATTGCTCAGTCCCTGGCATTTACAAGTGTAAGTGAGCTTATAAGCCAGCAGCTCAATAACCTTTCATCAAAATTATTAAAACACGGGTCATTGAGCTTTGATGTAAGGTCTTATGACGATTATTCAACGGGGAACCCTGTCCTTACCAATGAATTTAAAGCTACCCTGCAGCAACAATTTCTGAAAGACCGGCTGGCAGTGAACCTCGGAGGTCAGGTTGATGTGGTAGGCGTTGACAAATTACATCCGGAATCCACACCTTCAAACCAGGCGGTGAGCGACATTTCTATTGAATACATGCTTACCAAAGATGGCCGCTACAGAGTTACCGTTTTCAGGGATAATACATATGCCGGGCTCATTGAGGGTCAGATCGTACAAACAGGTGCGGGGCTTATTTTTGTAAAGGACTTTGACAGCTTTAACACCATGTTTGACAAACCAAAAAGCACAGCAAAAACCAATCCTGATCAACCTGTTATTCAACCGGGTCCAAAGTAGCGCAATTCATGTCATTAATTAAATCATCAAAAAATATCCATAACTTCTTTTACATAGGCTTTGCTGCTTGTTCCATATTGCTTGTATCGTGTAGCGGAACCAAGTACCTGCCAGCGGGGGAAAAACTCTATGTGGGTTCTGAAGTACATGTGATCCCTGATAGTGGCACCATGTCTTTCACAAAACAAAAGGCATTGCAGAATGAGCTTATTTTGGTTACAAGGCCAAAACCAAACACCAAGCTGCTTGGCATAGCCAGGGCAAAACTCTGGTTTTACAATATTGCCGCCACAAAAAAAGAAAAAGGATTAAAACACCTCATTAAAACCAGCCTGGGCGAACCGCCGGTTCTCTTTAGCAGGGTATCACCCAAAAACAACGAAGATATTTTGAAAAACCACCTCGAAAACAGGGGCTATTTCAATCCTGAAGTGTATTCAAAAATAATGGAACTGAAAGACCGCAAAGTAAGGATGGCATATTTTGTTAAAATAGACAGACCCTATAAATATCGCAAAATCGTCTTCCCGGCCAAAGATAGTTCTATCAATAAACTGGTATACAATACCAAAGATGAATCCATCATCCGGCCCGATATGCAGTACAATCTTGATTCATTGAAAAAAGAAAGAGAACGCATAAATATAGCCATGAAAGAGCAAGGCCTCTACTATTTTACACCCGAAGACATTATTTTTAAGGTGGACACAACAGCCGGCGATCACCAGGTTGACGTGTACGTCCAAATTAAAAAGCATGTGCCCCGTCAGGCAACGAGGATTTATACCCTAAATAATATTTATGTATATGCAAATCATGCCTTATTCCAGGACAGCTCAAAATACAGGACGGATACAGCCATTGTAGACGGTTATATTTATATAGGAAATCTTGAGACTTATAGACCTGACATTATTGTAAAATCTATATATCTCGAAAAGGATTCCGCCTATACATTTTCAGATTATGATATAACGCTAAACAGGCTCATGCGCATTGGGGCATACAAATTTGTCAATATCAAATTCAAGGCCCTGGATACTTTGAAAAAGACAGGGAAACTCGATACATATATTTATTTAACCCCCTTGCCCCAAAACTCTATACGGCCGGAATTTAAAATTGTATCAGAGTCTGATGGTTATGCCGGCCCCCTGTTCAATCTAAGTTTAAAGGACCGCAATGTTTTCAGAGGGGCTGAATCGCTGACTTTTAATCTCAACACTTCTGTGTTGGCCCGGTTCACAGGTCTTGTCAATGGCCAGGCGACCGTTACTTTTGGAGGAGATGTCACACTTGATATCCCTCGATTTATTACACCATTCATTATTTTGAACCCTCCTACGCGTTTTGTGCCAAAAACAGAAATAAAACTGGGATATCAAAAGCTTGCGGAGATCAATTATTACAATCTCAATACATTCAATTTTACGGCAGGCTACAAATGGAACCAGTCTGAAACAGTTTCGCATGTTTTAGACCCAATCGTTATCGATTATCTTAAACTCGGCCAGACTTCCAGGGCCTTTGACAGTCTTGAAAATGTATATACTTCATTAAAGAGAAGTTTTGCCACCCAGTTTGTAATAGGAAGCTATTATTCATACACATACAATACACAGGATTTGCCTGGCCGCAAATATGATATCTTCTTCAAGGGTTCTGCTGACGTTTCAGGCAATCTACTTGGCCTGGTACAATCTGGAATCGCTGCCCACGCTCCTACTTCTGAATATCCAAACGAAATAGCCGGTGTACCTTATTCTCAATACGCCCTGGGTACGCTGGAGCTTAGGCATTATGTCAATATTTCAGCAAAGGAAGAAAGACTTGTAACCCGCTTATTTGCCGGTATTGGGCTGCCTTATGGCAATTCAAGCTCGCTACCATATATAAAAGAGTTCTTTGCGGGTGGCAATAACAGTGTGCGTGCCTTTTTACCGGGATTCCTGGGTCCGGGAAGTTACCAGCTACCTGCTAATAACAATAGCTTGTTTATTGATCAGGTTGGAGATATTAAAATTGAGGGCAATATAGAATACCGTTTCCCAATCAGCGGCGTATTTAAGGGCGCCATTTTTACAGATGCAGGCAATATATGGCTTGTGAATAATGACACATCCCGCCCGGGCGGCAAGTTCAACATTAATACCTTTTACAAACAAATAGCCGTTGGCAGCGGTGTTGGTCTTCGGGTTGATGCCTCATATTTTGTGTTGCGTTTTGACATTGGTATCCCGTTCAGGAAGGCTTATCCAACCAATGGCAATTATTGGATCATTGATAAAATTGAACCGGGCAATTCATCATGGCGGACAAACAACCTTGTATTGAATATTGGGATTGGATATCCGTTTTAATGGAGAACTATCAGAATATTTGCTTCCGACTAAAAGTTCGGATGTTGAAAATCGCACAAGAGAGTACTCGCAAATTTCCCCTGACACTAAAGGGAACTATCTGAATAATTTGCAATTGTGAGTAAAAGCTACAATAATGAAACCAGCACAAATCGTAAGTCTCCTTTAGGAGATTTAGAGGCAAAAACTCGAGAGTAGTCCTGACCCCTTCGTATGCCTGGAACCATAAAAAAAAGCCCCGCATTGCTGCAGGGCTTTTATCAAATAAAAAGGTTTGTTTGTGATTATAATTATTGCTGAACGATCCTGTTAACAAACTGCTGTCCACCAACGATCATTTTCACAAAATAGATTCCAGGGTTTGGCCCGTTGAAAACATAATTGTGATTTCCTGCTGATTGCATGCTATTGTCAACATGAGCTACTGCCCTTCCATTCATGTCATAAACGTCAATTTGTACCATTGAACTTTCGTTCAGGTTGTATTGAACGTTTGTTTGCGTAGTAAATGGATTCGGGAATATATTGATGTTCAGATTTTCGCTGCTTACCTGACCAAAACCGCTCAGGATAATAATTTCAGAACTTGTTGTTGAAGTCACACATCCGTTAGCATTGATTGCAGTAAGGGTAATATTAAATTTACCATCTCTGCTGTACATGTGGTATCCATTATATCCAGTACCGAAAGTGCTGTCACCATAGCTCCATACATAAGTTGAACCTGTTGTGTCAACGGCTTTGAAACCAAGGCGTCTGTCACCTTCAGGAGTCACATTGAATGCACTTTTTGTAATCGGCAATACAACTACTGATTGAGAAGCAGTGGCATTGCAACCTGTAGAAGCAGCAACATTCAATTTTACATTATAACTGCCTGGTTTTGCATAATTGTGGGAGATGTTGGCACTAAATGATGTATCGCCATCACCGGTTGTCCAGGTATAAATCATATTACCTGAAGAAAGTGTAGACTGATTGTAGAAATTAATACCATTACCAAAGCAAACTGAATCTCTTGAAACAGAGAACATGGCGGCAGGAGTTGGATTGTCAGTAATACCAATGGTATCCATAGCTGTACATGTCACAGTTCCCTGAACCATTACTGCATAAAATCCTGTTTGGTTTACGATCAGGCTGTCACCTGTGGCACCGCTGATTGGTGAACCATCTTTCCACCATTGGAAAGAAGCAGCTTCGGTATCATTAACTGTAAGCATAATTGTGCTCTGGCAGAAAGTTGTAGCCGAAGGTCTGTTTATGGTAACTGTAGGATGTAGTGCTGCCGTTACAGAAACAGGAGATGAGGTAGCGCTGCAACCTACGCTGTTTGTAACAGTTACAGCATATGAGCCGGCCTGGCTTGTTGAAAAGGTATCACTTGAAGCACCAGCAATATAAGAACTTCCATTCTCCCATCTGTAGCTGTTGCCTGAAGCTGGGTCAGCCACAAGTAATACGCTGGCACCCGGACAAAGATTCTTGTTTCCCAGTGCAGCAATATTTGTTTGTGGTAATGCCAGTACGGTTACTGAAACAGGGGTAGACATGGCAGAACAGCCGGTAGAATCAAAAGTTACCAGTACGCTGTAATTACCTGTAGATTTCGCACCATAATAGTTGGAATCCGTACCGGCAATGGCAGTAGTACCATTATACCAGGTGTATGTAACACCTGTCTGCTGAGACGTATTCATTAATACATCCTGACCATCACAAATTGTGGTTTTTCCAGGAACGTTGAATGGCACATTCGGAATAGGATTAACCGTTACGGGTAAAGCTGTAGAAGTATTGGAACATGTTGTTACTGAAGATGTAACCGTCACCTGGTAAGCACCTGACTGTTTTGCAGAATACATGTACCCTGTGGCACCACTTATAGGGTTGCCATTGTTAGTCCACTGATATACATCATAAGAATCAAGTGGAGCAACCATTGGAACACTGTCACCCTGGCATTGTGTGGTAGCCTGAAGGGCTTTCACATTTGCACTTGGTAATGCATTCACGACAAGCGTGGCTACGTTCGACATATTGCTACAACCGGTACTGTTATCAGTAATATTAACCTGGTAAGCACCTCCGTTGGCCGTAATAACCCTGAATCCTGTTTGATTCTTTAAAACTGAGCCATTATAATACCATTTAAATACTTCGGTAGATGTCGTATTGTTAGCAACAACAACACCATTGGTACCTGCGCAAATGGCAGTAGTTGAAACATTTGCCACAGGAAGCGATGTGATGCCAATAGCAACAGAGTTCGAATTTGAGCATCCTGTAGAAGCATTGGTTTCCACCAAAGTATATGTTGTCGCTACAGCAGGACTTGCATTTGGATTTGCGATTGAAGAAGTAAATCCTGAAGGGCTGCTGGTCCAGGAATATAAACTTCCGGAAACAGGTGTACCACCTAATGAATAAGATGTACCCGCGCAGACAGAGGTCGCGGATGTACCGCCAATATAGGCTGCAGGTAATGCGTTAACTGTAACGGTTACAACATTTGTTGTTTTACATCCGGTAGAAGTAACAGTTTCAGTCATTGCATAAGTAGTAGTGCTTGCTGGTTTTGCTACTGGATTGAAGATCGTTGCTGAACTCAAACCGGTAGCAGGTGACCATGAATAGGTGCTACCAGAAACACCGGTTGTGGCTCCTGACCCTAGAGTCGTTGAATTTCCGAAACATAAAGCCTGGCTTACACCGGCATTACCCGCAGGGCTTGTATTTAATGTGAGCGTTACACTATTTGATTTGGAACAACCCGTGGCTGATATTTTTTCTGTTAATGTATAAGTCGTTGTTCCACCTAAAGTAACCGTAGGGTTAGATACGGTAGCGGAGTTCAAATAAGTATTTGGTGACCATGAATAGGTGTTGCCTGATACTGATGTACCGCCTATAGTTGTAGTGGGAGAACCTGAACATAGAGAAGCATTAGAGCCTGTATATGCAGCTGGCAGCGGATTCACAGTTATCAAAACTGAATTTGTATTTGAACAACCTGTAGAAGGATTGCTTTCTGTCACATAATATACTGTAGATGCCGTTGGGCTAACAGATGCAGTAGCAGCTGTTGAAGAATAACCCGAAGGAACACTTGTCCATGAATAATTATCACCGGCTACGGCCGTGGCGCCAATGGTTGCACCATTACCAGAACAAACCGCTGCATTTGATCCTGCGGCTGCAGCTGGAAGTGGGTTTACAGTGATGGTTACAGAAGCAGGTAAAGAAGCGCATGAAGTTGAAGTTGAGGTTGCAATAACACTATATGTTGTAGTGCCAGATGGCGAAACATATGCACTTGATGATGTAGAGCTGAAGCCTGAAGGACTGCTTGCCCATGAATAAGTTAAACCTGCAGATGAAGAAGCTCCTATCTTAATAGTATTACCGGCGCATATATTGGCATTACTGCCTGCACCTGGCGTCGCAGGAAGCGCAATAACTGTAAGTGTAAGTGAATTTGAAGCCTGGCATCCGTAAACACTCGTTTCAGTAATAGTATAAGTTGTTGTTGTTGTTGGACTGGCAGTTGGGTTTGCTAATGTAGATGTAAACCCTGAAGGACTGCTTATCCAGGAATAGGTACTGCCAGCCACAGCTGTTGCGCCTATAGATATCGGACTTCCCGAGCAAACCGTAGTGCTGGAAATGGTTGCCGCTGCAGGTAATGTTTGAACTAAAGTAACGCTATTTGAATTGGTACATCCATGACTACTGGTTTCCGTTAATGTGTAGGTTGTTGAAGTGGAACTTGGTGTAACCGATACTTTAGACAATGTAGAACTGAAGCCTGAAGGGCTACTGCTCCAGCTATAAGTGCTTCCTGCTACTGCCGCCGCCCCGATTGAATCTGATGATCCAGGGCAAATATTAGCTGATGATCCTGCATTGGCGGCAGGAAGTCCATAAACAGTTACAGTAACGCTTGTCGTATCGTTATTGTTATTACCATCAGTACCTCCATTCGGCTTGCTTGTCCATGCTTTGATAACTGCTGATCCTGCTTTAAAATTGAAACTTCCAAGATCAACGGTTAGATTACCGCTTGGAGCAATTTTGGCAGTAGAACTATCATTTGATTGTGAAACCCCGTTCACACTCCACAATATAGTGCACTTTCTCAAAGTATCTGTACCAAAGTCACTAAGTGTAACTTTTACATGATAAGATCCTGTACAAAATGCTGAAGCGGGAGCTGTAACAGCTGAAATACCTGCATCCCCGCTCACAGGTACAAACTCATTTGCACCAATACATGGTGGGTTATTCCTTGAATTTCCATTAATATCATCGGTTACTGCAGAAAATTTAATTCCTGCTTTAGCAAGCAACACATTAGTTGATTTAAGAATTGTATTACTGGTATAATTGGGATTAACACTGATTGAATGTGCATCAAACCCGGATCCTGATTGGTAAGCGGCTAATGTAGCATATTGGTTTGAACTACTGCTACCTCCAAAAAAGGTTAAATACGTAGCGTTTGTATAAAAATTATTATAATCGCTTGTAGTAATCCCTGAAATGGTTCCCGAGCCTGAAGCAGGATATTCCGCATCAATACAGTATCCGGTACCACCTGCAATGTCTAAATTATTGTCTTCTAAATTTACACTTGTGGCACTAAAGCTGGTATTAAAAAATATGCATGAGCTTTTGGCTAACGAAGATGTAACCAATATGTTATTAAATACGACGTCAACAGAGCTCGTGCCATAAAGCGCTAATGCTGTAGAAGCCGATGTTCCGCCACTGATCCAGATATAATTATCGGCAAGAAGATTTCTGTTACCACTTCCGTCTGCTGTGCAACTGTAAGGATTGATACTGCGAACGGTTGCAGCTGTAGCACTGGAATAAATCTTATTTTTTAGAATTTGAAATCCCTGGGCAGATACAATCCTGATACCATATGAAATCTGATGGGAAACACTGGATGGGAAGGCGCCCATGTTAAAGGTATTGCCTTTTATAAGCATATCAATTTCTGAATTTGCTGCATAGATTCCAGCTTGTCCTGAAGTGTCAAATATATTGTTTGTAATAGAATTGGAATATCCATAATTAGTACCTGCCATATCAATTCCATTTCCCCCGTTTTTGATCCTGTTTCCATTAAAGATGTCAAAAGAATCTGCCCCTGTAGAATTGATTGCGCCAATATTTCCGGTAACTGCACCGCTGGTATTTGGGTTTACAGTGCCACTGACCAGGTCACTTGTAAAACTACAGTATTTTGTATTGCCATCTAAAGCCACGGCTGTACCATAAGTAGCTGTTCCCGTCCGCGTGATTGTGATGTGGTCTACGATAACATATTTTGACCCATTTAACTCCAACGTATAATTTGTACTGCTTGATGAAGAAGAAGCACTGGTAAGGATTACTTGAGAGCTGTCACTTTGTCCTTTAAATGTAATGGTATTCGTTGCGCTGGCACCGGTAATACTACCGATAGAAACCTGCTCGGTATATGTTCCCGCGGATACTTTGAAAATAACTGCACCACTTACACCATTTGTTGAAAGAGCAGAGGCCGCTGCTGAAAAACTTGTATACGTACCGCTCGACCCTATAGTATAGGTACCAGACATGCCGCCGGCCATGGCAGAATGGGCGGAAAACAAGCAAATTGAGGCGATTAAAATCGACAATCGTTTTGAAGCCTTGAGTAGAAAATCCTTCATGATATTTTTTTTTAGAATGTAATTATTTGCGTATGTATTAGTACAGACGCGTCAAAAATAATGCTTTTTTCATAAAGTAAAAAGATTTAAAAAAAAAATCATGGTTAAATTTTTAGCCGGGCTGATTTTGAATCTTGTTGATTTTCAGCTTTTTCTTCCCTTCGCGACAAAAGAGCGCCTCTAAAAACAACCTTATACCCTTCTCTTTGCGGA
>Ga0207032_1001_pt2 | contig 40552 bp, 34 predicted proteins | sample Alteio_BWMinCont_38_FD_153308 | JGI IMG/M metagenome (GOLD analysis project Ga0207032, IMG submission 153308) | Enriched cells from forest soil in Barre Woods Harvard Forest LTER site, Petersham, Massachusetts, United States -... | ecosystem: Environmental > Terrestrial > Soil > Temperate forest >... | reverse complement strand
GGTTTGTTTTTTACCATCAGCAGGTATTCCAGCATGAAAGACGGCGCATTGAAAAGTGTATAGACCAGGAAATAAAAATAGAGATGGTATTGCGGAAGATTTCCGGGCTGGTTTGAGCTATTTAATGGATTGAAAAAAAACGGTTTCAGTCCAAAAAGAATAATAAAACTGAGTGCTGAAATGGATACCAGTAATACAAATACATTGAAAACCAGCTGGGGCCGTTTCTCTTCTGAAAGGGAATGATAATAAGGAATGAAAGTATTGATAATACCTGATACCCAGAAATAGGTGAACGAAGTTCCGATCAAGGTTAATGATTCATATACTCCGATGGATTTCTGATCGAGAAGCCTGACCAGGATGATGGAAACAATAAAGGGCGCTCCAAAACGTAATACCTGGAAAATCTGCAGACTATTAAGCCTGTTGAGCGCGGGTGTTTTCAAAATAATGCTGCTATCACTGCAAATATATCTGAAAACCATACGAAAACATGAAGCTTTTCCCCAAAAGCAATTTTTAACACAGTCCTTTCGTTTAATCCGTATTTTTGCATATAATTCAACCTTATGACCCGGATTCTCGCAGCTTTCTCATTCATTTTCATTAGCTTATCTGGCTTTTCACAGAACATACCCCTGTACAACTGGCGTTCGCATATACCCTATCTGCAGGGCATGCAGGTACTCGAGGCCGGGACCAGGATATACTGTGCCACACAAACGGGACTATTATATTATGACAAGAGTGATAATACTTTACATACTTTATCAAAAGTGGATGGATATTCTGATGTCTTTGTAAAGACCATGGCTTATGCGCCGCATAAAGACATACTTTATATTGCTTATCAGAACGGCAACATGGATATAGTACATGCCGGGAAAATAACCAACCATACAGACTTTGAAAACCAGGTAACCATCAATAATATCTATATTGATTCAACGGAAACCACTGCGTATTTTGCTGTCAATTCTACAAACGCCAATAATGGAATTTTCGAATGGCGGATAGATGAGGAAAATTTATATACCAGTTATAATCCAAATACGATGCCTAACATAAACAGGGTTACAGTTCTGGGGGATTCTCTTTATGAATGTTCTGCTTATGGCGTTAAAAAAGTAAATCTCAATGTCAATTTTAAAACAGACCCAACCCGATGGGAATCTATAAGTTCTGACACCTGCACCAATATTATTACATACGGTGGAAGAATCATTGGCGCTTTCCCGAATGGTGTATTGAAATATTATAACGGCAGTACCAATACATGGGTTGTGATGCATAGAAATCAACATCATCATCATATACAAAGTATAGAAACAGGCAAGACCAAAATGGCGATGGTAAGTTCGGATAGTGTTTATACATATAGCAGCTTGCATGCCAGCCAGGATTCATTCGGCTTTCAGCAGGGAAATGATGCCATTGCAGATGCACAGGGGACGATATGGATGGCACAAAACACATATGTATTTTTAAATTATAAAAACGGCTCATTGGGATTTTTACAGCCCGGCGGATTGCCCTCAACAACTTTAGGAAATCATGCTTATGGCTACCATAACCAGGTATGGTTTTCTGCCGGCGGGTTCGCTGCAAATGGTGCACCCAGTTTTGACAATCATGGGTTTTATATGTTTGATGGACAAACATGGCATAACTATAATGAGCAAACCAATTATGGAAAGGACCCTTCGGGTAATGGAAATCCGGGACCTGATATCAGGGATTTTATGGGGATGGCAGTGGATTCTGTATCTGGGCATCTGTGGATTGGCACCCTTGATTCCGGAATCATGGAATTTGATCCGGCCTCAAACAATATTATCAATATATACAACGCCAGGAATACGAATGGAGGGCTTAAAATAATAGATCCGACCAAGCCATCTAATTTACATACTCCTGCCGCTGACGTCAAGTTTGACCAGGGTGACAACCTGTGGGCAGTGAATTATAATGACTATGGCGCGGCTAAAAACCAGCTCGCTGAAAAAAGGCACAATGGCGGCTGGGGAGAATACAATGCAGGACCTATGAATAATGCAAATGCAATTGTCATTGACAATACCGGAAACTCATGGCTTATTGATTCAAGGGATAATTATGGTGTTGTTATTTATAACCCGACCTTGAAAAAAACGACTACCCTTGGTTCAGCAGCCGGCTCAGGAGGCTTGCCTTCACTCTATGTGAATTGTGGGGTGAGCGATAAAAACGGAGAAATATGGCTGGGTACTACCGCGGGACCCTGTGTCTATAGCGACCCTTCTCTTTTGTTTGGGGCCAGCGAGTATGATGTGCAAAGACCCTATATAAGTTCGGGGGGCAATGCAGGGTATCTTTTAGGTGCGCTTCCTGTAACTGCGATTGCTGTAGATGGTGCTGACCGCAAATGGTTCGGCACGAACGATGGCGTATGGCTTACCAGTCCCGAAGGAGACAAAATTTTAAAACATTTCGACATTACCAACAGCGCTTTGGTTTCCAATAATATTAATGCAATAGCTATTAATGGTGTAACCGGAGAAGTGTTTTTTGTAACGGATAAGGGTATCATTTCCTATCGCGGTGACGCTACTGATGGTGGCAATCAAAACGAGGGAATATATGCTTTCCCTAACCCTGTAAGACCCGGCTATAGCGGCCCCATTACGATTCGCGGACTCGTGACTGATGCGGATGTAAAAATTACGGATGTTACAGGTGCTCTCGTTTATGAAACCACTGCAAATGGTGGTGAAGCTACCTGGAACGGGAAGAATTTTTCAGGGCGTGAAGCAAATTCAGGGGTTTACCTTGTATTCATCACCAATTCAGATGGGTCGCAGACTGCGATGACCAAAATCCTTATCGTTCGCTAAGGATGTTAGCTAAAACCCAGGGAATTGTCATTCGTAATGTACGCTACGGCGAAGGAAGCGTGATATCTAAAATATATACGCGCAATTTTGGGATGGAATCCTATATCATCAATGGAATCTATAATGCAAAATCATCCTTAAAAGCTTCTCTTCTGCAACCCCTCATGGTACTTGACCTGGTGGTATACCACAACCAGCTTAAAGATGTTCAGCGCATTAAAGAGGCCAAATGCCCTTATCAGCTGGTTTCACTTCATTTTGACAATACCAAATCGGGAATCTGCATGTTTGTTTCAGAATTGCTGAACAAAACCATAGTTGAAGAAGAACCGAACGCGTCTTTATATGATTTCCTTGAGCAATCTATTATTTCATTGGATGCTGAAAATAGAAAATTAGGAACCTGGCCTATTTTATTTATGATCAGGCTATCGAAATGGCTGGGGTTCCCTCCTGAAAATAATTACGACCCAAAGGACCACAATTATTTTGATTTATCGGCAGGAATGTTCAGCCCTTTTCCCGAGAAAGCCGACCTGGCCCTCGGACCGCCGGAAAGTGACTATTTTTCAAAACTTGTCGCAGAACAAGAAAACGATACAAACGATATACAGATTCCCAAAAAATCAAGACTGGAAATCCTTCAAAAACTGATCCTTTACTACAAGTTACATCTATCTGATTTTAAAGATATTAAATCAATAGAAGTACTTTCAGAAATGAATTAATAATTAGACGGATCGCCTTTATTTTCCATCAGGCAACATCCGCCTTTTTAAGCCGAATCCTGAAAGTAGTTCCCTTACCGATTTCTGATTCCTTAACGATAATTTCGCCTTTGTGATAGTTCTCAATGATTCGTTTCGACAGAGACAATCCGAGACCCCATCCCCTTTTTTTCGTTGTAAACCCAGGTTTGAAAACCATACTGAAATTAGACTTGGCAATGCCCTTTCCATTATCCTTAACTTCAATATATACTGAAGCTTTACCCTGACGGATAAAAAAGATAATTTCACCCTTTCCTGACATGGCATCTACTGCATTTTTTACCAGGTTTTCAATTACCCAACTGAACAGGTTTTTATTGATCTCGGCCATTGCTACCTTATCGCTTTCAGGTGATATCACGATTTTTACGTTATCTGAGATTCTGTTTTTCAGGTAATTGATAGATTCCAGGATCGTATCGTATATATTATTAACTTTAAGTTCAGGTGTTGAGCCTATTTTAGAGAAACGTTCGGTGATAATTTCAAGCCGTTTCACATCCATGCTGAGTTCATCCAGGATATTTTCGGTAGGTGCCTCATTGGTGGTTTTTAAATAATCAATCCACGCCATCATAGATGAAAGTGGTGTACCGATCTGGTGTGCGGTTTCTTTTGCCATCCCAACCCATACTTTATTCTGATCAGATATCCTACTGGTATTAAAGGCCACGTAAGAAATGGCCAGGAACAAGGCTATTAGCAATAATTGAATATATGGAAAATACCTGAGCAATGTAATTGCCTGCTGTTCTTTGTAATAGATATAATGATATTTGCCTTCTTCAATTTTTATAGGTATCGGGGGGTTGATAAATTTCATAACCCTGAGCTGCCAGTTCAGGTATGATGAATCGATCTCTTGTTTATTTCCTTTAAGATAAAGCCTCGTCGAATCCAGGTTCCTGAAATTAGTAATTTTCCCTTTTTCATTCGTAACAATAATCGGTATTGTTGCCGCCTGCAATGTTTTACGTATGTCCTCGTAATTCTTGAGATTAGGATCATTCAATTGTTCGAAGGCCTGTACAATTTTATGTACTTCCATTAATTCTTTAGCTGACAGTTCGTTTACAAGATACCTGGTGAAAAGCAGGAAAAACACACTTATAGCCACGGCTCCCAGCATCAACCATATTTTCCAGCGTTTTGTATTTGTAAACTCTATGAGCATAAGGTATTACTTCGTGTTTTTTAATTTCTTTTTAAAATCTTTAAATGCATTATGACGTGCACTATCCTGCGCAGATCTGTCAGAATGTTTTTTCGGAACGTCTTCATTTTCAGTTTCATTATCACCTGTTCCAAGTTCTATCTCATCTGTGTGTTTATTAAGATCTTCTCCGGGTTTCGCGTTTGGAGAATTGCTTTTGAATATTTTTTTTATTTCAGTGGATTCCTGTTTAAAATCTGATCCTATGCTTTTAATTGAACTCTTAGTGTCATATTTTATTTCATAATTTGAAGCAGGGCCTTTCATAGTTAGAAAAACATTGACGCCTCCGTTTTTATCTACTTCCACTTCCCCGAACTCATCTTCGTAGTCCTTTTTTGCACCGAATATCAATTGCGTCATATTCACCTTCAGCTTGTAATCCATCACATTGTCAAAGGTATGTGTTCCGGCTAAAGTAACGTTCACAGCATTGCTTTTAATATCCATTTTCGGAATGGTAACCACCCGGTTGCTAATTAATATCTTGTTCGTGTACTCACTGAAATGTATGTCATCGAGAGATTTAACTTTCAAAAACTTTCCAAGCCTGATAAAAGGCGGGAACTGGTTTACCTCTCCATCATAAACGGTTACATCAGCATCGCAAACAATAGATTTGGTATCAGGACTCAGGTTCCTGTTCCACAAGCCTGTATAGTCAATCGTTGCATCAATACGACCATTAATATATTTATCAGTAATATAATCCTGACCAAAATTTTCAAATTCATAGAACAGTTGTTTTACATCAATACGTTTCAGAATAATATGGGCCGATGCGGCAAACTGTCCTGCCCCTTTATCCATCATATTCCCATTCAGCTGAACCGTACCAGACATGGTATTCATGGATATATTCTTGAGTAAAACCTGGCTTTTGGTGGTCTGAACATTACCGGTTACATTATCCGCGACGAATTTTCCGAATATCAGTTTATCAGCCTCAATGCTGAATGTAAAATACAGGAATGCAGGCAAATTGAAATGTTTATCATCAGAACTGGTGGTGTTTGAACCTGATTTAAGCAAAAAGTCATCTATATTCAGATAATGACATTTCAGATCCGAATTGGCGTTTAAGGGCTGATTGGGAAGGAATAAAAAGGATGCGAGATTTTTAAAACTCCCGTTTAATGTAAAATCCGAATGCCCGCATAGCCCACTGAAATTGGTAACCTCCAAATCATTTCCGTTTGTTTCAAAATCACCTGACATATTCTTATAAGCTGATTTTTGATTCGTCGGTTTTAAGGTTACATTTTTAATCTGCATTTTACCATTCAGACTGGTTTTATTAATGGTACTGTACCTTTTAAGATCGACAATTTTACCTTTAAAACTGGCATCCAGGTTTAGATCACCTGTCAGCGTATCAATATCGGGAATGGTAACAAAATTCCTGAGATCCTTTAAGTTAATATCTGCCTTCAAAACCGCATTCACCATTGGGTCTTCAAAATTATCCATGGTATATTGAATATTAATGGGCCTTCCATTCAGTCTTGCTGTAAAATGACTGATATGAATATAGGAGTTCTCCAGATCGTGAGCTTTGCCATTGGAATATTCACCGTTTAAATTAACCGCATCAAGACCCATAGAATGTTTGCTATCATGTATGGTTCCATTGATGATGCCGAATTTAAAATCAATTGATGGCAGTTCATTTTTACTAAGATACCCATGAATATGTCCTGCAAAATTTATCTGGCCATTGCTCTGATAATCTTTGAACAAGGCACTTATATTTGAAGGAAGTAACGAGATCAGCGTTTGAATGCCGGCATCTTCTCCAGAAATAGTCAGTTCAGTAAGTTGCCTTTTTTCGACACTTGTTACCGATCCTTTTGCCTGGTAGATTGCCTTATCGAATTTCAATTTAACCTCTTTAAAATCATATTTTTTTGCCTTATTATCAATCATAATACTAGCATCAATAGCAATCGACCGGTTTTTAAGATATTGCTGTTTACCGATGGTGAGATTTGCGGCAAACATGTCAAGCGTGGCATTCATATTATACTGCGCATCCGTGAAACTACCCGCAAAACTGGCATTGTTAAACTTCATATTCAAATGCCTATTATCTTGTTCATCATCATAGGTAATCTGCACATTTTTAAGCCTGATATGCTTTAGTTTTAAATCAAGGGGCGATCCCTTCGCTGTATCTTTTTTAAGAGTATCCGGCTTCAGTATGTTGTAGTTGGTTTCTCCGTTTTCACAGATTTTCAAATGAATCTGTCCCTCAGAAAGCAATATCCTAGTGATATGATATTGATTATTCAGGAAATCCAGTGGACTGAATTTAAAATCAAGTGTTTTTGCTTGGGCAAGGATATGTTCCTTACCATCGGTTGCTGAGCCTGTCGAAGCATTAGGTTCCATTATCTTAAAATTCCTGAATTCAATGGCCGCATCCGGAAAAGTAGAGAAGAAAGTAATATCTATATCTGATCCATTGATGATCACTCTTGCATTCAGGTTGGCGTTTACCTGTTTTATGGCCATAGCCTTAATATCGTCCTGGTATATATAGGTCAAAACACCAGCGGCTACTGAAAGCAATACAACACCCAGCACTGTAAACAACAGCGTTTTTTTGATAACCTTCCATGTTTTTGCCATATAGTTCTTGAGAAACCGGAACGAATATACAAAAAACGCGGAAAGCACCTGAAAAGTATATCCTGTTCGGTTCAGTGGTTGGTTTTAGAAATGCCTTGTTCGCTGCTCCGTGATTACGTTACCTGCCTTTTTCCTACCTTTGCGGGAAACACCATTTTCTATGCCATTGCAATGCGGTATCGTTGGCTTGCCTAACGTCGGTAAATCAACGCTTTTTAATTCTCTGTCTAATGCCAAAGCACAGGCAGCCAACTTCCCCTTCTGTACCATCGAACCTAACGTCGGCGTCATCACTGTACCCGACCCAAGACTTGAAGCCATCTCCGCCCTGGTACATCCACAAAATGTGGTACCCAATACCATCGAAATTGTTGACATTGCCGGTCTTGTGAAGGGTGCGTCTAAAGGCGAAGGACTCGGCAACCAGTTTCTCGGCAACATACGGAATACAGACGCCATCATACATGTGGTACGCTGCTTTGAAGACGAGAACGTGGTGCATGTAGATGGTAATGTGAACCCAGTGCGTGATAAGGAGATCATTGACTTTGAACTGGAACTGAAAGACCTTGAATCCATAGATAAACGCATCCAAAAAGTCGAAAAGCAAGCCAAAACTGATAAAAAGCTACAGAAAACCCTCGAAGTCCTTTCAAAAGTAAAACACCACCTCGAAGAAGGCAAGCCTGCAAGAGGACTCGATCTGACCCCGGAGGACCTTGAAGAAATAAGCGACCTGCACTTAATTACATTAAAACCGGTACTATATCTTGCCAATGTGGACGAAGGATCCGTTATAAACGGAAATGCCCATACAGCAAAACTCATCGAGGCCATCAAGGGTGAAAAAGCGGAGATCCTGATGATCAGTGCGAAAATTGAATCTGAAATTGCAGAAATCCTTGACCAGGAAGAACGCAAAGACTACCTGGCCATGTACGGACTTACCGAGCCTGGTATCAACCGTCTCATACGCTCTGCCTATTCTCTCTTGAACCTGATCACCTACTTCACTGCCGGCGAAAAGGAAGTTCGTGCCTGGCCTATACCCAAAGGGACAAAAGCACCGGGCGCTGCCGGAGTGATCCATACTGACTTTGAAAAGGGTTTCATCCGTGCGGAAGTAATAGCTTATGACGACTACATCAAATACGGCTCGGAAGCTGCCTGCCGTGATGCTGGGCGACTGCTCGTACAAGGCAAGGATTATATCGTAAATGACGGCGATGTCATGCATTTTCGGTTTAATGTGTAATAAAATTCAGGCATAAGGGGTAAGGCATAAGGCGTAAGTAAATGCATTGTTGATGCCAACAAAATCATGTATTATCACATTAATCACATTAATCATAGTTAAGACTACTTCAGCGTTTTCATTGTATCATAAATGAGTTTAAAGACCGGGTTCTCGGGTTTATAAACTGTAGAGAATACTTCAGCTGATTTGGTGAGGTTTTCCAGTGCCAGATCCTTGTTATTGCCCACATAGAGCCTCCCGATATAGAAATACAAAGTCCCCATCTGAACCATATTGCCGTTAGCACTTTTCAGTTTGCTTTGAAAATATTTGATGAGTGCCTCTGATTTATCATTGCTTGAATAAATTTCTGCCAGGTCATTATAGATGGTCGGGTTTTCAATGCCGAGGTCGTAAAAATTCTCTGTGGCAATATATGCTTTGCGCTTGTTATCAACTTTAAGGTACATATCAATTAGTATGTTGAGGGTATTATAGTTGTTAGGCGCTATTTTATTGCTTATCTCCATATATTCTATGGCCTTGCTTTGTTTGCCCATTTGCCCATATACAACTCCGGCCATACGGGCTGCGTCAGCTTTTTCTGATGAATCAACATAGTATTTTGCAGCATCCACTGCATTGCTCAACGCATCAGTGGTATCTCCTACAGTGAGGCATGCATAGGCAAAGTTATAATGGGCATCCGGGTTGGTGGGATTAAGCGCAATGGCTTTCTCGAAATACTGGAAACAGGTCTGAAAGTTGGAGTCCTGCACATATGTAAGGCCCAGTCTGTAATTCGACTCAAAATCACCCAGTCCGGCATCAATTGTCACCCTGTAGTCGTTTTCGATAAGGACATATATCTTTTTCTGCTTCAGGAGCCATTTATCGCCATAGATCATATTCACATCAAAGTAAAAATCAGCCCGGCCTCTGTATAGCTCAAAATTGTTGGGGAATTTCACCAGCAGGCTGTCAAGCACCTTGTTAATTTTAAAAGGATGGAGCTTTTCCGTATTTACCTTGCCCCTGTACTTAAGAACGGTTTCTCCTGGTTTCAGGTCCCTGAAGGCAAAGGCCTGGTGGTTTATCGTTGTAATATATCCGTTAAGAGCCACCTTTTCCTTCAGCAATACGATATCCACGTTTTTATTATGGGGATCAAATTGATCAAGAAGGTTATAGGCCGACTCGAATTTGCTGCTTTTTAGAAGCTCATTGGCCTGTGTGATAATGTCCTTGGGCGATTTGTCCTGCGAAAAACCCGGAACCGAAAACGAAATAAGAACGAATAGCAGCAGGTATTTAATATTGCAATGAAGAGAGGAAAGCATGTTGATCTATTATTTGAAAGTGCAAAGAAATGGATTTTTGCTGACAGACGTGAAAAGAGCCGTACAGGTTGCTTGGATGAAATTGGTGAGTTGGTGAATTAGTGAGTTGGTGAATAAAACAATGTGCGAATACGCAAATGAACAGAAAATTTTGAAAGTGGCACCATTCCCCTCCTTTAGCAAGGAGGGGTGGCCGTAGGCCGGGGTGGTTGCGTCGAATAACATCAATCTCTGTCCTCCCAAATAATTGTCCATCCCCACAACCCTCTCTCCTTCTGTCTTGTTACTGTTCATTATACTGTCCATCTTTGCATTTTTCTATTGTTATTATTGGTTTATCTATTTGTAATGAATGGATTAACTGTCATGTTTGGGTGTACATTTGTGCTATTTGGTATGCTCTTTTGAAATTTAATATCTCTATCATATTGTTTTACAGGTTTTAAAGTGAACGTTATATTAGGCATAAGGTGTCAGGCATAAGGCGTAAGTGGCTTACGCATGATTTATTCTGCGTAAATTGTCTAAACTATGATCTATGTGATTCATATGATACAGCATGATTTATTGTTTTCGTCTTTTTCTTTACGCCTTACCCCTTATGCCTTACCCCTGTTTTTTATATACATATATAGCGAGACCCCCAAATGGGTGGGTGATTCGGAAAAATATTTTTTAACTTAAATTATTTCAATGCATTACGAGCGAAAATATTTTGGATTTTGTTTCATTTTTTTCGAATACTCAGTAAAATGGCTCCAGAGGAGCCCACTGTTTGTAGAAATACAATAACAAACGATTTTTAGCTCCGGAGGAGCGACCTGTTAAATTAGCCACGTGCATTATCCCGCCACAAAACAGGTTTGCTTACGAACAGACCTCAGGGTCCCCTGTATATATATACGGTTTGGAATACAGTCAGGTTCCGAAGGAGACCCTCATGGGAAGAAAAGAAAATTGGAATAGGCTGACAGAATTTTATTAATCCCTGAGTTTATGTTTAATGACCCAGCTTGCGCCTGGTCTGAAGCGAAGCGGAGACTTGGTAAGGTCAAAGGGTATTTTTGATGATGAGAATTTGCTGATGAATGGACTTGTTGGTGGCAGCACCAACAAGGGCGGAAAATTTTGTTCGCTTATATCTGGCTGATCAGCAGATCATTCATCTCTTCCCACTCATAAATCTTTACTTTTTCTGATTGGTTTTTTGCAGCATAAACCATAGCTTTTGCAACATCCTTTCCTTCTATGCCCCTGTATCTTTTCAAATTACCCACCAAAATCAGATCAACAACGGTCCAGGTTTTTTGTATTAATTTTTCCAAAGGCCGGTGTTCTTTCCGGTTTCCCAAAAGCATGGAAGGACGAAAAATATGGGTATGTTCAAAATCCAGGGCTATAATATCCTTTTCCGTTTCTCCTTTGGTTCTTGTATAAGTGATTTTTGAATGGGCATTGGCGCCTACCGCAGAGACAATAAAAACAGATTTCGCGCCTCGTTCTTTCATGATCTTCGAAGCCAATACAGGGTAATCATGATCTACCTGGTAGTATTCAGCCTTGTCAGGTGTATTTTTTTTAGTTGTTCCGAGCGCAATAAAAATTTCATCCGCCACCATTTGCTCTTCCAAACCAGGTAAGGAATGATAGTCACCTATCAGCGTTATCAGTTTGGAGTGATTGATATTCAAAGGCTTACGAACGACGATGGTCACCTGTTCATATTCGGGAGCCTGTAATAAATCCTCAAGAAGATATGAGCCAATAAAACCGCTTGCACCAAATAGAATAGCTTTTTTCATGAGATATAGATCACTGCCAAAGGTACTCATAAGTTAAGAAAAATCGCAGACAAGGGCAGACAGGGTGCGGATAGAATACAACAGACTTCAGACTGCGATCAATAAAGCTTTACCCTCGCTGGGGCAGCTGTATTATTTCGTGGCTTGTGAAGCGGCTGCTATGCCTGCCCTTGTGGATTGCTGAGCGGGTCAGTAAGGAATTTAAAGACGATTTGCGGGACTTCCGGCGAGGATAAGAGATTGTAATGACTGTACCCTGGTACGATTGCCAATCGCGATCGGGAGAGTTTCGTGTTCTGCCATCCGGGTTCCTTTATGCCGCCACCAAGCAAGGCGAAGAACTCAGCGATGTGCTTCTGAGGGATAGAATCGTTGTCTGAGAATACCAGGAGCACCGGCATTGGTAGGTTCGCTACATCCTTCGTCCAGTCATAGTCTTCACCCATCATCTTCCCGAATTTATCGAGGAACTGCGGAAAGCGCTGCGGATCAGGCCATTGCTTTGATAATTTCCCGGTAGGTGTATGCATCATGTTTTCGGCAAATGCCGCGCTGACCTGCCTCATGCCCTGCCGCGCTTCAGGATACCAGTTGTTCCTGGCAGGAGGCGATGAGATCACCACGAGTCTCCCTACCTTATCGGGATGCTGGATTGCAGCTCGGAGTGCGCTGGCACCACCGAATGAATGGCCAACCAGGTCGGCTTTCGGAATATAGAGATGGTCAAGCAACGCCGCGATGTCGTCGCCCATTGTAGGGAAGTTCATCGGCCTGTCTGTATCAGCGGTGCGACCATGACCCTGCATTTCTACCACGATCACGCGTTGCGTCTTTGCCAGCGGCTGGACCCATCCCTGCATCTGTTCAATAGTTGTCAGCCCGCCATGGATCAACACAAGCGGCTCGCCCTCACCATAGATCTCGTGATACATATTGATGCCGTTTACAGCCGCATAGCCACTGCTTACCGGTTCTATCATTTTTTCCATAATTAATTGTTTAATTTTTATCTAAAATTCCAGTCGATGTCCTACGCTATTTTTAATTTCAGCCTGGTTTATAAACTAAAAGCATTATGCCACAGGCAAATTGAATACTCTTTTCCAATTCCAGATTTGTTCGTCCATTGAAGATTTTCATTCCATTACCCAATGCAACCGGATTTAAAAGCAGATGATATTCGTCAATCAATCCTTCATTGATAAGTGATGAAGCAAAAGTTACCCCGCCATACACGATAATGTCTTTGCCTTTTTTCTCTTTCAAAGCTTTTATTTCATTTGCAAAGTTGCCATGTAAAATTGTCGCATTGTCCCATTTATTGGTCTTAAGGTTGTTTGAAAAAATAACTTTTGGAATATCCGTGATTCGTTTTCCGAGTTCGTAATCTGCATGTTTTGGATTGGCATCAATTTCAGCCCAGGCCGGAATAAGAGCTTCGGCCGTCGTTCGCCCGATTAATAAACAGTCGGCCTTTTTAAGATTGTCGATTGAATAACTTCTCACGCCATCGTCCCATTTGAAATTTGTAGGTTCACTATTTGTTGTAGCAACAAATCCATCAAGGGATATGTGCATTTGTAATTTTAGTTTACGCATGATTTTGATTTTTTAATTGTCAGGGATTTATTTTAATTAACAATACAAATTTAAATGGTAAAAACGAATCGAGTGAAGTGTAAAACGGCATGTTAAGGGGTTGATTGCGGCAGTTTAAGAAAAATCTCCTCTCAACTCCCTCCTCCGTGGTCTGTGGCCCACAGACCACTTGTTCATAACGTCCCAAATTCCGGTCTGTGAGCCACAGACCGGGGAAAAAGAAATACAATAACAAACGATTTTAGCTCCGGAGGAGCGACCTGTTAAATTAGCCACATACATTATCCCGCCATTTTGAGTAGACCTCAGGGTCCCCTATATATACGGTTTTGAATACAGTCAGGTTCCGAAGGAGACCCTCATGGGAAGAAAACACCTGTTGTGCAAAGACCAAGGTTATTTTTGTGAAAATGCGCCACAGCTATTCTGTGGCCCACAGACCACTCTTTCATAACGTCCCAAATTCCAGTCTGTGAGCCACCGGGGAAAAGACTTTCAATAAAACTGACCCTTTCCCATCCTGCCACCTTTATACCCATTATGCACCATCACTTAAATATCCTTTATCTTCGCAGGACGATGACCAAAACCAGAATCTATAAATCCCTGTCCGCCCTGGTGTTTTTCCTGTGGCTGGGCAGCGCCCCTGCCCTGGCGCAATATGGCGTTCAGTATTCCTATCTCTCGCCTGCCGGTGATAACGTGTATATTTTCAATCCGGCCTCAGGCATTGCGCTCACCTATACCACAGGGGTCATAGATACCAGCCGTACCCGTTTCAATTTTTCTATCGGGTACTACAAGCTGAGTCCTACGCAGGACAGCTTCCCCAACTACAGGGTTTCCAACGGCAAATTGTATCCCGGCTACGATATTGTTAAAAACTTTGTGGTTTTTCCGCTCTCTGCCGGCATTGAATACCATCCGTTTGAGGGGAGGCTCAATCCTTATGTCGGCATTGACCTCAATGTTTCTATCATCAGCTATAGCTACCATGACTATATAGAAAACCTGCAAAACGACGACAAATCCGAGACTGACTGGGCCCTTGGGCTGTATCCTAAAATTGGGCTGGGTTATGTCATAAACCAGAACTGGCTGGTGGCCGCAGGGATTGGCTATAACTTTGAGCTGGCAGGCTCATCCAGCGCCAACAACCAGAGTTTTGTTAAATCATTTCTCAGCCTCAGCTATTATCTTAGTCGCCCAACCGCAAAACAAAAATAAATGAAAATGAAAATCCGGCAAAGGTATATCGCGTCATTCAGCATCATAGTAGTTCTATTATTTGTTTTTGGCGCCTGCCAGAAACATACCCTCAACGAGGTGCTGCCGGTAGTACAGATGACATCGGTGGTAAAGCTTGGCAACGATAGCGTGGTAGTAACGGGTACGGTAGTGACTGATAACGGAGGCGCGCTGGGCTATGAGGGATTTTGTTATGGCACCAACCCGCTGCCCGACATCACCCAAAACCAGAAACTTTTTCAGACAGATAGTGTACATTTTTCAGCGCATCTCTATGTAAATAAAGACAGTACCTATTATTTCAGGTGCTTCGCTGCCAATAGCTTTGGTTATGGCGTTTCGGGGGCTATGAAGTAAGAATCCCATCGGGATGACATATTGGTAGAATAAATAAGCGAGAGCTCCCGGAATCCAGTTAGGGATGATATATTTCTCCTGTTTATAGAGATATTTCATACCTATGGCATTCAAAAATATATCAATCTTATTTTTTACCGATATTTCATCCCTACGGGATTTTAGAAATGCCCCCAAAGTTATCAGAATAACTACTTGAAATTAAACAGGTTGATTTATTTTGGTTATGACTTGTTTCAGGATCGCGCTAAATGAATTATAATTGTAGTTTGATAAGAATAATTTTAACCCCATATGGAAGACCTCACACTCTTAGATAATCCTGCAAAGCATCGGTTCGAGATGAATCTCGGTGATGATTTTGCTTTTATTGAATACTCGCATTTTAAACACGACCTTGTGATACTGCACACTTATGTACCTGAAAGTCACAGGGGAATGGGTATAGCGGGTAAAATGTACAAACAGCTGCTGGATGGCATGCGGACTAAAGAAATCAAGCTCATTGTGTATTGTCCCGCCCTGAGCAAATATATTGAAGGCCACCCGGAATATGAAGACCTGTTGGACGAGAATTATAGGAAGTAAGCTGGGAACTTTCACGCAAAGCCCGCAAAGAGAAAACGCGCAAAGAGCGCAAAGTTTATTCTCTGAAATTATATCTTCTATAATGTATTTCTTTGCGTTTCTTTGCGAAACACTTTGCGAACTTTGCGTGAAATTTCTTAATCCGCGAAAGCCTGTTCTACCAGTTCCATCTGCTGGGCCTGGTGCATTTTGCTGAACCCTACTGCAGGTGATGCACTTGCTTTTCTTGATACCAAACGGAACTGCATATTCTCAGGCCTGCGGAGCCAGTAAGTCCATGCACCCATATTCTTAGGTTCTTCCTGAACCCAGACATGTTCTGCTTTGGGATATTTTTTAGATATCGCTTCGAGTTGTTTATCAGGCATAGGGAAAAGCTGTTCAACACGCACAATCGCAATGTCTTTACGGGCATCTGCCTGCTGTTTGGCAAACAAATCATAATAGACCTTACCACTGCAGAAAAGGATGCGTTTTACTTTGGCTTTGGTGACATATTTGTCGTCTATGATTTCTTTGAATTTTCCATCTGTAAAATCTTCCAGCGGCGAAACAGCCAATGGATGCCGTAGCAATGATTTCGGCGTGAAAACCACCAGGGGCTTACGGAAAGGCCATTTCAACTGCCTGCGGATGAGGTGGAAAAAATTGGCCGGCGTAGTGCAGTTGGCAATGATCATGTTGAGTTCTGCCGCCATATCGAGAAAACGTTCCGGGCGGGCACTGCTGTGCTCTGCGCCCTGGCCTTCATAGCCATGCGGCAATAACAATACAACACCCGTCATACGGGCCCATTTGGTTTCGCCGGAAGATATGAACTGATCAATCATCACCTGTGCGCCATTGCTGAAATCACCAAACTGCGCTTCCCAGATAGACAAGCCGTTCGGGTGGGTAACAGAATAGCCATATTCAAAACCCAATACCGCATATTCTGACAGCAGGCTGTTGTATATCCTGAATTTGGCCTGTTCGTCATCGATATGGTTAAGATTGCAATAGGTTTCACCGGTTTCTTCATCCCATATTTCAGCGTGACGGTGTGAAAAAGTACCACGGATCACGTCCTGCCCGCTCATGCGAATGTCTTTGCCTTCGAGGAGCAGACTGCCATAGGCGAGCAATTCGCCCATTGCCCAGGGAAGGGCATTGGCTTCGAAACTTGCTTTGCGACGGGCAAGCTCATCCACAGCCTTTTTGATCGGGTGTATATTAGACGGTATGGTAGATAATACTTCTGTTATTTTCTTGAGGGTTTTCAGATCCACAGCGGTATCAGGAGATTCCAGGAAATCATCTGGTACTGCTTTGCGGAAAGATAACCAATCCACTTCCGGCGCCTGCGGGGTATAAGGAATTGGTTTTTGTTTCACCATGTTCAAGCGATCCTGCAGCAGGCTTTTGAACTGTGCTTCCTGGTCCATCGCCATTTTTGCTTCAATTTCTCCGCGGGCGATAAGTGATTGCACGTATATTTCTCTTGGGTTGGGGTGTTTGGAAATGATATTGTACAATACCGGCTGGGTATATTTGGGTTCGTCGCCTTCATTATGTCCATAGCGGCGATAGCATACCATATCAATGTAAACATCTTTGTTGAACTTCATCCTATATTCCAATGCGAGTTCAACACAATATACAACAGCTTCGGCATCATCACCATTCACGTGGAAAACAGGAGATTCCGTTACCAACGCTACCCCTGTTGAATAAGTCGAAGAACGCGCTTCATCCCAATCGGTGGTAAAACCAATCTGGTTATTGATCACAAAATGGATGGTCCCACCAGTTGTATAACCCGGCAATTCAGACATCTGGGCCACTTCATATACAACGCCCTGGCCTGCCAATGCGGCATCGCCATGAATAAGGACGGGAATAACTTTATTATGATCTTCACCATAGATAAGATCGGCTTTGCACCGGGCAAAACCTTCTACGACAGAATTTACGGCTTCAAGGTGGGAAGGATTGGCAGTAAGTTTCAGGTAAACAGTCTCGCCGCTTTCGGTTTCTACAGTTGAACTGTAACCGAGATGGTACTTAACATCCCCATCACCAAAATTCATGGTATCGCTGGGCTGGTTGCCCTCAAATTCGCTGAAAATATATTCGTAAGTCTTGCCGATGATATTAGCCAAAACATTCAGTCGTCCCCTATGTGCCATCCCGAAAATGATTTCTTCCACCCCCATTTCAGATGCCTTATTAATAATTGCATCCAATGCTGGAATGGTTGTTTCACCGCCTTCGAGCGAAAAGCGTTTCTGTCCCACGAATTTGGTATTCAGAAAGCTCTCAAAAATGACGGCTTCATTGAGTTTGGAAAGAATCCGTTTAGATTTATCGAGGGGAAATTTAATCTTATCTGCAGTAGATTCATAACGCTCGCGGAGCCAGTCACGCTGCACTTTATTAGTGATGTGCATAAGTTCAACCCCGATTTTGCGGCAATAGAGATTCTGCAGATGGTTGATAATATCCTGCAAAGTTCCGTCCTGAATACCAACGAGTTTTGATGCTCCGAATTTAACAGGAAGATCAGCTTCCGTAAGCCCAAAATCAGACAATTCCAGGTGCGGGTGACGGTCTCTGCGTTTACGGATGGGGTTTGTATCAGACAATAGATGGGCGCGCTCGCGATAAGCATATATAAGTTTCCAAACCAGTGCTTCTTTATCGATACTGGCCGGAGACGAGCCCTGAGATAAAAAGTCAGCCGCCTTTCCGTTCAGTTTTGAAGCGAGTTCAAAACCTTCGAAAAACTTGCGCCAGCTCTCTTCTATATTTTCCGGATCTTTTACATATTCCTGGTATAATGACTCAATATACGTGGGGTCTGCGTTGTTGAGATAAGAATAACCTGCCATAATTTATTTATTTCGATCAAATAAACCGCAAATATAAGCATATTTGCCTCAAAAAGGGATGCGATGTGCTATTGCGATGATCCCGAAGAGGTCGGGACAAGTTGCGATAATGTGCTGATTGGTTTATTAGACAATTTGGGAATGAGACAATTTGAAAATTAAATGCAAATGTTGAAAGAAGGAATTCCCCCTCGTAAGAGCCTGTCCTTACTTCTTCGGGAGGGCAGGGGGATTTGGTCGGAATCAAAAACTGCTTACATTATAGTCTGACCTAAAATGATTGAATCGTTCACCATACAAGATATTAGAATTTTTAAGGAAAGATTGTTCCTTCTACTTAAGGATGAACCCGTATTTTGCCTTTTAGATTCGTGCGATTATTATAATTCAAAAGACCTCAACAAGCATCCTTATTATCACGATTATGATTTTGTATGCTGTTTCGGTGTTCAGAAAATTTTGAAATGCGATGCAGGAAATGCAATTCAAAAATTCCAGGAATTCCAGAATGAAAATAAGGGTGAATGGATGTTTGGTTATTTCGGATACGATTTGAAAAATGAAATCGAAAAATTAAAATCAGAAAACCCTGATGAGACAGGTTTTGATGATCTTTTCTTTTTTGTGCCCGAAACTGTTGCCACATTGAAAGGTAATGAGTTGCGTATTTATGGGAATTCGGTGAAATTAAAAGATGTCTTTTCGGATGCACCTGTATTCTATTCTGAGAATCCCATAATCAGCAACAAAATCAGTTTCAAGGAAAGAGTAAGCAAAAATTCCTATCTCGAAATCGTTGAAAAACTTCGTCAACATATTATTGAAGGAGATGTGTATGAGGTGTCTTTTTGCCAGGAATTCTTTGCTGAAAATCTAACCATAAATCCTTTTGATGTCTATCAAAGTCTCGGTAAAATTTCGCCTCAGCCTTTTAGTTCTTTCGTCCGGATTGAGGACAAATACATCATTGGGGCATCTATGGAGCGGTATCTGAAAAAGATGGGCAACAAACTGGTTTCACAACCCATAAAAGGAACCATTCGCCGTGGAAATGACGCGGTTGAAGATGAAAAACTGAAAGATATCCTGCTGAATGATGAAAAAGAAAGAGCAGAAAATGTGATGATCGTGGACCTGGTCAGGAATGATTTATCAAGGGTTTGCAAAGCAGGAACGGTAAATGTTGAAGAACTTTTCGGAATCTATGATTTTTCGGGCGTTTTCCAGATGATTTCTACTGTTACCGGAGAATTGCTACCAGAAAAAAACGGGCTGGATGCCATCAAAGCCTCATTTCCTATGGGTAGCATGACGGGTGCGCCGAAGATAATGGCTATGCAGATCATTGAGCAATATGAAAACACCAAAAGAGGCGTCTATTCAGGTGCATTGGGGTATTTTGCTCCAAATGGTGACTTCGATTTTAATGTGGTTATCCGAACATTACTTTACAATGCATCCAAACGATATCTTTCATTGCACGTTGGTTCTGCTATAACCTTTGATTCTGTTCCGGAAAAAGAATACGAAGAATGTTTGGTGAAGATAAAGACAGTTCTTAAAGCGCTTGAACAATAGGATACGATTGAATTAATGAATTTCAAAATCGTTCGAAGGACTTGTCCTTTTTATAAAGACAACATAATCAAAAGCTTTTCCTAAATTATAAGGCTGAAACTGTGCATCTGTGACAGTAGTTGTTTCCCGAAATAATCTGACCTGATTCAGCCATTTCGTACTGTCATTTATATTAATTTCTTTTAAAGGCAAAATAAAATTTTGCTTCTTCGATTTGGATAAAATATACTCGTAGGATTGAATATTGGTAGGCGTAAATCGAACAGCTTGTTCCTTTATTTTATTTTCATATGTATAGCGCATAATTGTATTAAAACTTCCCTCATCGGTTGTAACACCAACAATCGCCATTGAATCTCCAAATCTCGCCCTAAGAAAGCTTCCCATCGCATTTTTCTTGTTCGCAATGTGTCCGTTATGTGCCCATATGACTGCCTTTCCTGAATTGAATTTTCTGCTTGTTTCTGCTAAATTCGTAGCCATGCACATATCCCTGTACTGCCAAGAACTCATGTAATCAGAAAAAGACCAATAAATGGCACTTTGATTGAGCATTGTTCCATATTCGGAAACCCAATTGCTATCCGTAATTCCAATAGTTTTATCCAGTACTTCTTTTGACGCCTGGATATACTCTTTTGCCATAGATTTTTTCAAGTATCTGAAACCTTGAGAAAACATATAATCGTGAGATTCTTTTTGCAACTTTCTTAAACGCAAAAGCTTACTTAGGAGTATTTTATTGGATGTTGCTGTTGCGTAATTTACTAGCCTGGTTGTGGCTAATTCATCTTTTTGAATATCAATTCCTACAAAATGGACCTTTTCATTGGCTGATGCTTTTGAATTATAATCTGCAACCCATTTCAAAAAGTTAAGGATTTCAGAATTATCCCATGGGGACGAAGAATACTTTCCCCATACTTCCTTTAACCCTAATCCATTATTTTGCAAACTTTTATCAATAAGATCGCCTTCGGCCACGCCTTTTTCAAAAGCAATAACCTGAACCCTATTGTGGAGAATCAGAGATTTAACCATTTCCCCTTTGGCGATAAATTCTTCACTTGAGCCATGTGTGTTTTCTCCTAGCGCTATATACCTGTAAGGATTAAAATAATCAAGATTTAAAGATTTATACATGGTATCAGAAATACGGTCAGCCAATGGGATTTCTTTTTGGTTCATCCAATCAATAATCTTAGGATCAATAACATAAGTTTCTGTTTCATTTAGGGGCTTTCCATCACATTCCAATGTAAATCCACCAAACCATGCTTTCCCATTTCCACGTAGCATTCCTCCGATGATAATATAATCAGAGTTTTGATCAACATCCATTGTAACAGAAACTTTTGTGAAGTTTTGTGTACCACTTGCCCTACCATCATAATTTATCTGCTTCCCAACCGATGAATCAGAAGCATAGTCATAAATATAAAGTGTTGCATATCCGTTGGTTACACTATCTGTCCTAATAATTCCTGAAAAGGTTATTTTATGTCCCCGTAAAGGATAAGCGATAACATAGCTTGATATATCCCCAATAGTAGATAGACCTGCTCCTGGTTTAGCTTGAATCGATACCGATTTTGAGAATGTTTGATTGTCTCCAACAGAATCTAATACAAAATCATACGGAGCGCCATCAATCAACCAGTTTTGCGGCAATTTTGTATTAATACCTCTTTGACTAAAATCAAGGTTTAGCTGCGAAACCGATTGTGCATGGCTATAAGAATGAAATATCCCCAACAATAATAAAATAATAGCAATACTTTTCAAGACAAGGATTTTAGGAATTCTGAACGATGGATTTTAATAAATATTGTGACGGAATATTTTTGAATTGGCTGTCTGAATTTAGTCTATTTAGACTCAAATGGCAACCTTCATTTTCATTTGTGCAAAATAAGGATGTTCAGGGTTAACAATCAGTTCCTGCCTGAGTGGATGAATAAGTACATCCATATCCTCCATTAGGATGGCTCCCAATAATGGTTCAGAATCACCTGGAAGCACCATTGCCCTGCATGATGTTGACCGGTTTTTAAATTTTAAGTCAATGGGGCCAACCACATCGCATTCCACAACATGCCCATTAGCTAGTTGAGCTGTTCTTTTTTCAATAACAGGCAATTGCAATTGTTGTTGAATATTCTCATTAATAGCAAGCATATAAGAGCCAGTATCAACTAATGCGCTGATGTGCATTCGCTTGATCTCCTCTTCGCCGATATAATTTCTGCGTGCCAGGGCAATGTCTTCGCTATTAATTAATTCAATATCGGCATATATCAATCCCATGTTTTAATTAGTTTATATTGTTTACAAAGTTACAAAAATCTTAAGCTTTGATTGGTGAGTTCTGTGATAAAATCGTCATAACTTGCACATTATTTCCCCATGCTATCTATCCCCTATCATATCGTTTTAGGTTCCCAATCGCCACGTAGAAAAGAACTTCTCAAATCTGCAGGATTTGATTTCAGGGTTTTGGATATTGACTATGACGAACAGATCCCAAAAGACTATGAAAACCTGGAAAACATCCCTGAATACCTGGCTGAACAAAAAGCCCTTCATGCGAAAGGCTTAAAAGAAAAAGACCTGCTTATCACGGCTGATACACTGGTTTTCCTGGATGGAAAAATCCTTGGAAAACCTAGGGATATAGACCAGGCATTTGAAATGCTGAGTTCCCTCTCCGGCAAAATGCACAAGGTTATTACTGGGGTTTGCCTGAAATATGGACAGCATACGGTTAAATTTTCCGACACTTCGAATGTCTATTTTAAAACCCTGGATGCCGAGGAGATAGAATATTATATAGAGAACTACAACGTTCTGGATAAAGCCGGCGCCTATGGCGCCCAGGATTGGATCGGTCTTACTACCATCGAAAAGATAGAAGGTTCTTATTTCAATGTGATGGGTTTGCCGGTTCATAAAGTTTATGAAGCCCTTAAAGCATTGGAGAATAACAGATCGTAAATTAATGGATTCTTTCTTTGTGTTCTTTGCGTAAAAACTTTTCTAGAAGAAAAAATAACCGCAGAGAATGCCAAGGTATCGCAGAGAACACAAAGTGAGAACCATATACATCTTCTCTCTACATTCCAGTCCATTTCTTTGCGAAACCTTTGTTTTTTCTTTGCGAACTTTGCGGTTTGTTTTGTCTTTGGATTAATGTTTTTTTCTTTCAAACATCCTCACCATTATTTCTAACTTTGCCTGAACAAATCTCACGCAAAGGCCGCAAAGGATATACCGCAAAGGGCGCAGAGTATGAGGCTAAAAATTAAATTATGAAACTGTTTCTATTTCTTGCAGGTGCCTTTGGCTTTTTATCTGTAGCTATTGGTGCCTTTGGTGCTCATGCCCTTAAAGATAAACTGAGTCCGGAAATGCTTGAGATCAACCATACCGGGGCACAATACCAGATGTACCATAGTTTGGCATTGCTCGCTGTTGCTTTGCTCTTAAAATTTTATCCGGATTCAAAATATTTTAATGCTTCGGGCTGGCTTTTCGTGGCGGGGATCATCATATTTTCCGGGAGTTTATATGCGCTTTCCTTAACAGGAATAAGAACTCTTGGCGCCATCACCCCTATCGGCGGTTTATGCTTTTTGGGTGGTTGGATCTGCATCCTCATCGGTGCGTGGAAAGCCTGATTTCCTTACCATCAAATTAACAATTTCAAAAATCCCGCTTAATCCTAAATTATCATTAGTTTTTCACTAATTTTGCGCCCTAAATTACACCCCTGATGGAGATACCCAAAACCTTTGAACCTCCGGCAATTGAGGAACGATGGTATAATGATTGGATGAATAAAGGCCTGTTTCGTTCGCAACCGGATGAAAGAGAGCCATATACTGTTGTTATGCCTCCGCCGAACGTCACAGGTGTATTGCACATGGGTCATGCGCTGAATAATACCATCCAGGATATCCTTATCCGTCGCGCAAGGATGCAGGGATACAATGCCTGCTGGGTTCCGGGAACAGATCATGCCTCCATTGCCACTGAAGCCAAGGTGGTAAACCTGCTCAAAGAAAAAGGAATCCATAAATCTGATATTAGCAGGGATGAATTTTTATCCCATGCCTGGGAATGGAAAGAAAAGCATGGTGGGATTATTCTCCAGCAGCTAAAAAAGATCGGGGCTTCATGCGACTGGGACCGCACGTCCTTTACCATGGACCCGGATTATTATGCTTCAGTGATCAAGGTTTTTGTTGAGCTATATAATGAGGGCAAAATATACCGTGGCGAAAGAATGGTCAACTGGGATCCGCAAGCTCAGACTGCCGTATCTGATGAGGAAGTAATTTTCAAAGAAGTAAACGCGAAGCTTTACTACGTCAGGTATAAAGTTATTGATAAACCGGATTCTACAACCGGATGGTTATTTGATCCTAATGATGCCGGAGATGGCGAATACATTACCATCGCCACCACCCGGCCTGAAACCATCTTAGGTGATACTGCTATTTGCGTACACCCTGATGATGAGCGATTCAAACATCTTCACGGCAAGATGGCTATTGTGCCTTTGATCAACCGGCAAATACCGATTATCACAGACGATTATGTAGATATGGAGTTTGGTACAGGCGCACTGAAAATAACTCCGGCACACGATAAAAATGACTTTGAGATCGGGAAAGCACATGGCCTTGAAAGTATAAATGTATTGGATGCTGATGGCAAGATGAGCCAGACAGCCCAATTGTATATTGGCAAAGACCGTTTTATTGCCCGCAAACTCATCGTGAAAGACCTGGAGGAAAATGGGGCATTGGTTAAGATTGAAGAATACCAGACCAACGTTGGTTTTTCTGAACGTACCGATGCGGTTATCGAGCCGCGCTTAAGCAACCAATGGTTCTGCAAAATGGCCGAACTGGCACGCCCTGCTATTGATGCCGTAAACGGAGATGACGTAGAATTGTATCCGCCCAAATTTAAGAACGTATATCGTCACTGGATGGAAAACATCCATGACTGGTGCATATCCCGTCAGCTTTGGTGGGGACAAAGAATACCGGCCTATTATCTGCCGGATGGCAAGTTTATCGTTGCCGAATCGAAAGACGAAGCCGTAAAAATTGCCAAAGAACTGGATGCTTTTGATCCGGAATGGGAGTTCTATACCGAAGATCAGCTTCTGAAACAGGAAGAAGACGTACTGGATACCTGGTTCTCCTCCTGGTTATGGCCTATGGCTGTATTCAACGGAATCCTGGAGCCTGATAATGTGGAGATCAATTATTATTACCCGACTTCTGTTTTGGTTTCAGGACATGATATCATCTTTTTCTGGATAGCCAGGATGATTATGGCCGGGTACGAGTTCAGGGATAAAGAACCATTCAACGAGGTATATTTCACCGGGATGGTACGCGACAAACAGGGACGCAAGATGTCTAAGTCATTGGGTAATTCACCCGACCTTTTGAACCTGATCGAAACTTTCGGGGCTGATGGCGTTCGTTTTGGCGTTATTGTATCATCCCCTGCCGGTAATGACCTGCTTTTTGATGAAAAACTCTGTGAGCAAGGCCGGAATTTCGCCAACAAGATATGGAATGCCATGCGCCTGGTAAAGGGCTGGGAACTGAATGATGAGATCAAACATAAATCATCCAGGTTCAATGAAAAGCCGGTACAATGGTTTGAAAACAAACTGTATAGCCTGCAGAATGAAGTAGACGACTATTTCGAGGAGTTCCGCTTATCTGAAGCGCTCCACGCTATTTATAAAGTTTTCTGGGACGATTTCTGTTCCAATTACCTCGAAATGATCAAACCTGCACCGGGATCGGGCATGGATTCGGTGACTTTCGAGCACACGCTCAACTTTTTTGATGAGCTCCTCAAATTGCTGCATCCTTTCATGCCATTCATTACTGAAGAGATCTGGCAGACCTTGCGGACACGCAAAGACGATGATTTCTGTATGATGGCGCAATTGCCTGAACTGAAAAAAGCCAATAAAGAGCTGATCAAGAATACCGAAAAAGTAATTGAGGTGATCAGTTGGGTACGCTACCTGAGAAGTGAAGCGGGTTTGAGTCCAAAAGTTGGCCTTGAATTATATATCAAGTCGGATAACCCGATGCTTTATCGCCAATGGGAGCCGATCATCACCAAGATTGCCAACATTAACTATGTGTCTTTTGTGAACGAAAGGCTTGACGGCGCCAAATCATTCACCATTAAGACTGATGAGTTCTTTGTTCCGATCACGGTAGAAACAGATCCTGAAGAAGAACGCCAGAAAATGCAGAAAGAACTGGAATATGCCAAAGGCTTTTTATCTTCCGTATCTGCCAAGCTAAGCAATGAACGTTTCGTACAAAATGCCAAGCAGGAGATCATAGACACCGAACTCCAGAAAAAAGCAGACGCCGAAACCAAGATCAAGCAGTTGGAAGAGAGTCTGGCGCAGTTGGGGTAAAAACCTTATTGATTCCAGTCTGAAGACTGTTGGATTCTATCCGCACCAAGTCACCGCTTCTCTAAAGATCTGGCGCGAGCAAAATATATTTAAATTCCATCGAAAACCGGAACAGATCGGCGGGGACGCCGACCTGGGACAAAAACATCAAAATTCAATGACCCTAAACCACATAAACCTTTCTGTTCCTGATGTTTCAGAAACGGCTGCTTTTTTTGAAAAGCATTTTAACTTCAAAATAGTGAGAGCAAAGCCCGCTATACGTAGCCTCCAGGCTATGTATCCTCAAGCTTCCAGCCTCCGGGCTGGCCCGCTATACGTAGCCTCCAGGCTATGTATCCTCAAGCTTCCAGCCTCCGGGCTGGCCTTCCCCACTTCTACCATAAAAAATCAACCTCCATAACACCCTCCATTCCGGCATAATTTTTTGCACTCGAATAAACATATTCGTGTGGCTCATCTACCCAACCCGCCCTGACTGGATTTTCATGAATATAGTTTGCTTTTATTTTAATCACTGCAGGACTAAACAGTTCTTCCGGGTGATTGTCATTCGTCCATATCTGATAGATTTCGTTTCTTGAGTTCAGCATACCCTTGTACCTGAAATGATTGAGCATCCAATCCTTTCTGCTTTCATCATTTTCTTTTATCGCGGCAATAAGTTGTTTGCTCGTGTAGCTTTTAAAATCCCTGATTGTATCGCTCAACCTGCCTGTTTCAGATGACAAAATTAAATGGACATGGTTGCTCATTCCCGAATAAGTCGGGACAGGAATCACGAACGCATGTACTTTCAACCCTTTGTTTTTTCGGCAATAGTTAAGGTTTTCGATAATGATGTCCCTGTAAAGTTTCCTTGTAAACAAATCCACCCAATCTACAACAGTAAAGGTTAGAAAGTGCATGGCATATTGGTCGCGGATCACATAACCTGGCCGTTCTTCATTCATGAGCCAAAGTTAAAAAAAACTAAGAATATAAGGCCAGCCCAGAGGCTGGAAGCTTGGGGATACGTAGCCTGGAGGCTACGTATAGCAGTGAAGTTCTATGATACTTCCAAAATTTTGTACACGGATACTCATATAAGTACTATAGGAAAGAATAGGATGAGGAAAACTATAACTTTGCCCCCTAAACTTCCAATAAAAACTAAAACTTGCTATGACCCTAAACCACATAAATCTCTCGGTGCCTGATATTTCGGAAACGGCTGTTTTTTTTGAAAAGCATTTTAACTTCAAAATAGTCAGAGCAAAGGCGAATACCATTGCCATCCTTGAAGATGCAGAAGGATTTGTTTTGGTTCTTTCCAATTTCCCGAATACAGCCAGTTTTGACTATCCAGCCGATTTTCATATAGGGTTCTACCAACCAGATAAAGAGAAAGTGCTCGATATTTTTCACAAGTTACAGGCAGATAACCTGGCGCTCACCCAGCAACCCGGTTTGATACGGGACCGGTATGGCTTCTATTTTTATGCCCCGGGAAAGATTCTGATTGAGGTTACTTGTGCGGGAGAATAGTATAACTATTTCAAACCAGGGTTGCCCACCCCCTACCCCCGCCAGCGTGGGACAGCATCTTACCTACTTTTGGTAATGTGACATTGTTGTTTCTTTCATCTTTTTGATGGACAAAACAACAACATTGAAAATTTTAAAATTGTTGAGAGTGGCTATCCCCGCTGGGGGCAGGGGGTGGAATGTCATATAACATGACTATTTGAAAACAAATCCCACAAATCCGGGCACAAAAAAAGGCAGGTTACCCTGCCTTTTCATATCTGAATTCAATAGATTTTACCAGCGTTTGCTGCCGCCGCTATTGTTACCGCCACGGTTGCCGCCACCGCTGTAGCCACCGCCACCGCCTGATGAACGACCACCACCGCCACCGCCTTCTGTACGTGGACGTGCTTCGTTTACTGCAAGGCTCTTGCCTTGAAGATCATAACCGTTAAGTTCGGCAATAGCTTTTTGGGCTTCGTCGTTGTTTTCCATGGTTACAAATCCAAAGCCTTTAGAACGGCCTGTGAAATTGTCCTGGATGATTTTTACGGAACCAACTTGTCCGTATTTTTCGAAAATGGATTGCAGATCAGCTTCTTCGCTCTGGAAGGAGATGTTGCCAACAAAAATGTTCATAGAATAAAAAATTAATAAGTAAAAAAAGTGCCTAAACGCCACCTTGAACAAGGCTAAATACAGAAACTGCGTCTAACGCTGAACCCGGAATCCGAGTAAACTATTTCAAAGATAATACAATAAATCATTATTGCCTGATTTTCTTTTAAATATATTTGGGGGAAGATGAATTTTGAAACTTGAAATTTGAAATTGGGGGTTAGGAGCGTATCGAAAGCATGGCATTTCACCCAAACTTCTTAAAAGAATAGATTATTTTAATGCCAAGTAACTAAAAGATTCTCAATTAGTATAAAGTTTCTTAATCCAAAGAGAATATTGCATTTCGCTCTAATAGCTGCTTGTCAAGTATACCTTCAGCAAGTTAATGGCACAGTTAAAACATTTCAGTGAACGCCAAATTTCAAATTTCAAATTTCAAATTTCTATTCTCAAATTCCCAAATTGTCTAATTCTCAAATTGAATAATTGCCTAATTGTAGTACCTTTGCACATGGAAGAAAAAATCCTCATTCTCGACTTCGGTTCCCAGTACACACAGCTCATTGCCAGAAACGTTCGCGAACTCAATGTCTTCTGCGAAATCTACCCTTTTAACAATATTCCGGCCATTGACAGCTCTATTAAAGGCATTATCCTATCCGGTAGCCCTTATTCCGTGCGCAGTGAAGACGCGCCTAAAATTGATGTGGCTAAAATAGCGAATGGATTGCCGGTTTTGGGTGTTTGCTATGGAGCTCAGATGGTGGCTTCTGAAAACGGAGGAGAAGTAATGCCATCTAAAACAAGAGAATACGGACGGGCTAATCTTTCTTCTATTGATCTGAATGATCCATTGTTTTCAGGATTTGAATTAGATACCCAGGTATGGATGTCGCACAGTGATACCATATCGCAGATACCCGAATCTGCTAAAAACATATCCAGCACATCCAATGTAAAAAATGCGGCATTCCGGTACGATAAATTGAATTTCTGGGGCATACAATTCCACCCGGAAGTAACCCATACCATCCTGGGCAAACAATTGCTGCAGAATTTTGTGGTAGGTATATGCGGATGCAAACAAGACTGGACACCAGCGCATTTTATTGATATGACTGTTGCTGATATCAAAAACAAAGTTGGGAATGATAATGTCGTGATGGGTTTATCAGGCGGTGTTGACTCATCTGTCGCCGCAACAATAATCAGTAAAGCCATTGGCAAAAATCTCTATTGCATATTCGTAGATAATGGTCTCCTACGGAAAAATGAATTTGAAGAAGTACTGGAATCCTATAAAGAACTTGGATTGAATGTAAAGGGTGTGGATTCCAAAGAAAAATTCTATACCGCACTCAAAGGCATTTCAGACCCCGAGCAAAAGCGCAAAACCATAGGCAGGGTATTTATAGAAGTATTTGACGAAGAAGCCCATAAAATACCGAATGTAAAATGGCTCGGTCAGGGAACCATATATCCTGATGTCATCGAATCAAAAAGTGTAAAAGGGCCATCCGCAACTATTAAATCCCATCACAACGTGGGAGGATTGCCAGAGGAAATGGAATTGAAAGTGTTGGAGCCTATCAATACTTTATTTAAGGATGAAGTACGTAAAGTGGGTAAAGAATTGCAGATTCCTTCCGCCATCTTAGGAAGACATCCTTTCCCTGGTCCGGGATTGGCAATAAGGATTCTTGGAGACCTGACACCTGAAAAAATCAGGATCACCCAGGAAGTGGATGCCATTTTCATACATGGCCTTAAAAATGACGGTCTTTATGATAAAGTATGGCAGGCCGGAGCGATATTATTACCCGTACAATCGGTTGGTGTTATGGGCGATGAGCGGACTTATGAAAATGCGGTTTGCCTCCGCGCTGTACAATCTACAGACGGAATGACAGCAGATTGGGTACATTTGCCGTATGAATTCCTTGCAAAAACTTCGAACCAGATCATAAACCAGGTAAAAGGGATCAATCGTGTTGTATATGACATCAGCTCAAAACCACCGGCAACCATTGAGTGGGAATAATATAAAATTCTGGATTTTCTTTTTAACTATTTGGTTCTCTGTTTCCTGCCAGGTAGCTAAACCGCTGTCTCAAAACCAGGATCAGGTAAACAAGAAAGAAAAACAACCATCGTTTGAAAACGATGTTGTTATAAGTAAGAACCCAATTCGAGCTCAACCCAAAGACAGCATGGTTCAGCTGTTTCCGCGAACCATGAAAAAGAAATATGTGATAAGTGTATTTCTGCCTTTATATTTCGATAGCCTGGACCGGGAGCAAAATCAAAAATCCGCCTTATCCGTAAGCAGAGATTTCTACAAAGGAATGATCATAGCCACTGATTCATTAAGAGATCTTGGCGCAATGATCGATATTCATTTTTTTGATTCGGAAGATCCATGGATTTATCAGACATTGCTTGATACGTTGAGAAAAAACAATACCGATCTCATTATCGGGCCAATTTTTGAAAGCCATTTGAAATTTATGGATTCTTTGTCTAAAACAGAGCATATCAATTATGTTTCATCATTGCAAAACAAAGAGAAATGCAATAAAAATGAATTTTACATCCAATCCATCCCCTCTCCTACCATGGAAGGATTGGCTGCTGCCGGACTGATAAAAAAGAATTTACAGAGCCGCAGGATATTCCTGATCAACGACAAAAAAACAGAGAAAAGCCCCGTTTCAGATGCTTTTATAGCCCAGTTCAAACCGGGAGAAATAACAGTGATCAATTGCAAAAGCAAAGGAGTTGCTGCACTGCCAAACCCATTTCCTTATGCGGATAGTAATGTGATCTTTATCCCTTCTAAAAGCGAGAGTTTTGTAAATCAGATGGTTTCAAAATTTAGAGTAGATAGTCAGAATATCAGTTTCATCGCACCCATTCAATGGCAATATTTCAAAAGTTTTGAAGGAGACCTTTGGGAAAAATACCATGTATATGCCTTGTCTCCTTATTTTATTGACTATCACAACCCTGCAATCAATATTTTTATCAGGAAATACAGGGCAAAATACAATGAAGAACCTTCGGTTTGGGCTTTTATCGGATATGATGAACTGACTTATTATGGAAAGCTTCTTGACAAATACGGCAAATATTTCCAGGCTCAGATAGACGGTACCAATACAACCATGCTGCACACAGATTACAGACTGAGGCACAGCAGGTATGGTTGCGGATGGCAAAATGAATACGTGAATACTTTACAATTTCAGAATTATCAATTAAACCCGGTTGCTCACTAAACCCACATATGAAACATTACCATACGCGGGTTGCACAACTCGCTGAAATACTGGATACATATCAGTATCCTCTCCCCTTTTCAGAACACCTGAAACAATATTTCAGAACCAATAAAAAGGCCGGAAGCAAAGACCGCAGAGAAATCCGCTCCCTGGCTTATACCTTTTTCAGGATTGCCAATGCTGTTGAAAACAAAACATTAGAAAATATCGCCGAAATAGCTGCTAAATACCTGGATTATGAAGGTGATTCTATTGACTTCATCTATGAAACAGAAGGCATTCAGGCTGACAGCATTTTTACCTTTAACGATTATCTATCTGAAAGTTTTAAAAATGAGGAATTTCAATTATCATTCTTAACTCAGCCGGCAGTATGGATTAAAATAAAGCCCGGAAAAGAAAACGAAGTTATTGCAGAATTGAAGGAACAGGATATTGCTTTTAATACCCATTCCAGCCAGGTTTTATCTTTTGAAAATGAAGCAAAACTTACTGATCTGCAAGGTTTTAAACACGGCAATTTCAGGATACAGGATCTCTCTTCGCAATCTGTTTCGTCATCTTTTAAGGCATCAGCAGGCGAAAACTGGTGGGATAGTTGTGCCGGGTCGGGTGGCAAAAGTATGGCATTGCTGGAAGAACAGCCTGATATTCATTTATATGCTTCCGATATCCGTGAATCGATCTTAAATAACCTCCATGAGCGTTTCAGGATCGCTGGGTTAAAAAACACGAATATCTTTGCAGCAGATGTCACGCAACAGATCATAAATCAACATCTTCCTGAATTTGACGGTATTATTATAGATGCTCCCTGTACCGGTTCTGGCACCTGGGCCCGCAATCCTGAAAATCTGCAATATTTTGACCCAGAAACGATAAAAACCTACCAGGAACGACAACTGGCCATCCTTGAAAATGTTTTCCCTTTCCTGAAGACCGGGAAGCCACTTATTTATATTACATGTTCGGTTTTTAAAATGGAAAATGAAGATGTGATAAGCAAATTCGCTGAAAACCATGAGTTTAAAATTGAAGAACAAAAATATCTGGAAGGCTATAAGCAAAGTGCCGAAAACATGTTTCTTTGCAGAATGATAAAAACGGAATAATGCAGAGCAATTTTGTAGACCAGTACAAATATAAAGGCATGCGAAAGCGCCTTGCAGAATTGATTGCCCGCAAGGGCAAGTTCGATCACGCATTATTAAAAGCGATTGAAGATATCCCAAGACATTTTTTCCTCGATTCTGCTTTTGCGGAACAGGCTTATGAAGACAAGGCTTTTTCTATAGGTGAAGGACAGACCATTTCACAACCCTATACTGTTGTCTACCAGACTCAACTATTGGATATTAAACCGGGTGACAAAGTGCTTGAAATTGGAACCGGCTCCGGTTACCAGGCCTGCGTTCTGGCTGCCATTGGAGCTAAAGTATTTTCAATAGAACGTATCGCGAAACTCAGCGATCAGGCCAAAATGGTCATCAAAAACCTGGGCTATCATGTAAAACTATATACCGGCGACGGAACCTTAGGCCTTCCGAAACAGGCACCTTTCGATAAGATTTTGGTGACGGCCGCTGCACCTGAAATACCTTCTGCATTGCTTCATCAACTTGTTATCGGAGGTTTTCTGGTTATTCCGGTAGGTGATATGGATTCCCAGCAAATGATCCGGATCAAACGAAACTCAGACAACGATTTCTATGAAGAACGTTTTGATAAGTTTAAGTTTGTTCCTCTGATTGGGGAAAAAGGATGGTGAGGGCAATGATCAGTTATCAATGATCAGTTAACAGTTAACAATGACTATTTCGTCATTTCGAGTGCGGCGAGAAATCTGATTCTCCGGGAAATCCATTTCTATAAAGTGTCTAAAAATACTTCCCGAAAATCTCACTGGCAACGATTTTGGCTTCGAAAAGAGCATCAGCATTGATACCGGTTTCAATGCCTTTTTCTTTGAAGAAATCCATCATAAATTCTGTCGAAACATTACCAACCAGGTCATCCTCAGCCATCGGGCAGCCACCAAAGCCCATCATAGCCATATCGTATCTGCGACAACCGGTTTCCCAGGCTGCTTCAATTTTGGCATATCTCATTTCTGGTCTCGCATGAAAATGAGCTCCGATTTCAAGGTGAGGATGGAGTGCTGAAACGGTTTTAAAAACACTGGAAATATCTTTCGGATCAGCTGTTCCGACCGTATCCGCGAGGCTGAATATTTTGATGTCTTCTTTGGTCAGTTTCTCAAGCCATTCCGTTACAATTTCTGCATTCCAGGCATCGCCATAAGGATTTCCGAAGCCCATAGAGAAATAGACAACCAGTTCTTTACTATTCTTTACACAAAGCTCCTGCATTTGTATCAGGTCCTCGTATGCAACTGAAATACTCCGGTTTGTGTTGCGCTGCTGAAATGTTTCCGATAAAGAAAACGGGTAACCGAGATAAGAAATCTGCTCAAATTTAACCGCATCTTCTGCGCCGCGGATATTTGCTATAATAGCAAGCAATTTTGTATTACCTGACGTAAAATCAAGTTTTTCAATAACTTGTGAAGTATCCCTTAATTGAGGTATGGCCTTCGGCGAAACAAAACTTCCAAAATCTATCGTATCAAAGCCGCATTTCAATAATAAGTTTATATATTTGGCCTTCAAATCAATGGGAATGTATTCATGAATACCTTGCATCGCATCACGCGGACATTCAATAAGCTTGGCATGACCGGCTATTGTATCTTTGTTTGACATTTATTTGAAAATAAATCCTTATTTTTGATACAAATTTAAGTTAATAAGCATTGTAATAGACTTCCATTAAGGAAAACATGAGTGAATTAAGCAACGAAAATAACTCTTCAGAAAGTGAAGAAACCGAAAAAATGAAAGAAGAACAATTACGTCCTGAAACAGAAGTTATTGCTTCAGGCGAACCAAAACAGATCATTGATGAAATGACCGAAACGATGATTGCTGAACCCGAAACAGCGGAGCAATCTGTCGAAGAATCCCCTGAAACAGAACAGGGTGAATCTATTAAAAATGAAACTATTGCAGAGGTTACTGCCCATTCAGCCGGATCAAAGCCTGAAGCCGCGGAAGATATCCCTGAAGAAGTTCATGAAGATCAAGAAGATGACCGCCAGGACGATGATTCCTGGTTTGAAGGAATGACCCGTGAGAACCTGCTCGAATTTGTGGTTAACGCTATTGAACATAGTGATGAGCGCAACATGAACAAAAAAGTAATGCAGGCCCGTTCCGCATTCAACAAACTTGCCAAAGAAGCACTCGAAGATGCCCGGGAAAAATGGAAAAGTGAAGGCAAAGACGAGAATGATTTCGAATGGGAAGACGGAAACATCAGGGATGATTTTAATAAAGCATTTAAGGCATACAAAAAAAGCAGGGAAGGCTATATTGTAGGACTGAATATAGAAAAAGAGAAAAACCTGGTTGCCAAAAAGGAGTTATTGGAATCCCTCAAGGCATTTGTTGAAAACGAGGAAAATCTTTCTAACATATCGCAGTTTAAAAAACTACAGGAAGACTGGCGCAAAACAGGCCATGTACCTATTGCAGATGCAGAAAACATCTGGAACAGCTATAATTTTTATGTTAATAAATTTTATGAGCAACGTTCATTATATTCCGAGTTTAAAGACCTTGATAATAAGAGAAACTTTACGGCCAAAGAAGATATTATTTCCAAAATTGAAGCCCTCCATGCAATGGAGGATATTGAAGAAGCTTTCCGTCTCTTAAGGGGTTATCAGGACGACTGGAAACATGTTGGTCCCGTACCAAAAGAGAAACGCGATGATATTAATCTCCGTTTCAGAAATGCAGTAATACCTATCTATGAGAAGAAAGAAAAGATCTCTGAAGAAAGACAGAAGATCAGTGAGCAAAACTTCCGGGCCAAGATGGACCTGATGACTAAAATTGAAGAAATTGCTGATTATCAGACCGATCGCGCAGAAGACTGGGTGAACAAGAACACCGAACTGAGCCAATGGATTGAAAACTGGCGCTCCATTGGTCCCATTCCGTTCAAGAAAAACGATGAGCTGAAAGAACGTTTATCTGCAGCTATCCGCAAGTTTAATAAAAACAAAAACGAATTTTTCAAACTGCGTAAGCATGAAAAATCTCAGAATCTTGCCAGAAAAACCGAGCTCTGCGAGAAAGCTGAAGAATATGCAAAATCAGAAAACCCAGCTTCTCATAGAAAAGATGTGATTCTATTGCAGGAGGAATGGAAAAAATTCGGTGCCGTTCCCTACCAGTATACTGATAAACTCAAAAACAGGTTCAGGGCAGCATGTAACAGTGTATTTGATAAAATAGCTGACAGCCATAAAGATATGGTAAAAGGGCAGATTGAAAACCTGAAGTTGAAAACCGAAATTGTCGAAAAAATTGAAGAACTGATCAAAGCAGAGAAAATAGAAGCAGCTGAGGATCAGGTGAATCAATTCCAGGATGATTTCGCTGCAATAGGTCATGTACCCTATAGCGAAAAAGATAAAATAAGGAAACGATTTTATGCGGCCCTTAATAAACTGATTGCCAAAGCGGGGCTAAAAAGTGAAGAAGATCATAAATCCAATCCATTATTGAGCTACAGGCTCACTATCCAGAAATGGTCTAAGGACAACGGTGGTAATGAGCGTATTGAAACTGAAGAACGAAAAAACACCAGGGAGTTAAAGCGAATAGAAGGTGAGATAGCTACGCTCGAGAACAATATCGAGTTTTTCAGGAATTCCAAAAATGCAGATGATCTGAGAGCAAAAATGAACAAGGAGATCGCAGATTTGAAGACCAAAATGACCGATATCCAGGAAAAGATAAAAGTGATCAGAGCTACCGCAAGGCGCTAACAGGGAAATACATTTTTCCTTATTCTTTCAAATTCCTGTATCAAATCCTCTTAATGAATATTCAGATCATAAGGATAGAACATTAATATACCCTGCATATCCTTTATGCTCGCTGCTCTCTTTATGATGGCATAATTTTCAGCGCCAAGGTTTTGTTCTATTTCAGCTTCGCTTTTTGCCATGCTCATCCTGTTGAATGCCTTGAACAGATTATTGTTAAACTCAGGCATGATCTTGATTCCGTAGCTCGTGATATTGGCTTTCTTTGCTGCGTAAGCGATAGCATCATCCAGGCTGCCCAATGCGTCCACCAGTCCCAATTCTTTTGCCTGGATTCCGGAATATACATGGCCTTGTGCAATAGAATCTACAAATTCGGGTTTCAGGTGGCGACCGGTTGCTACCCTGTTTTTGAATGATTTATAAGTAGAATCAATCAGCATCTGGATAATATTTTTCTCTTCATCTGTCATCGGGCGGTTAGGGTTGCCCACATCGGCATATTTACTTGTTTTCACCCGATCCCAGGTAATTCCCAGTTTATCTTTCCAGAAATCTTCCATATTGGCAAGCAATCCGAAAACCCCGATTGAACCTGTAATACTGGTCGGCTCGGCGATGATATAATCAGCCGGTGCTGCGATATAATATCCGCCTGAAGCCGCAACATCACCAAAAGAAGCAATTACCGGTTTTTTCTGCTTCGCCAGGACTACTTCGCGCCAGATAACATCAGACGCAAGCGCACTTCCTCCCGGTGAGTTCACACGCAGTACAATGGCTTTAACTTCATCATCTGCAGCGGCTTCCCTTATAGATTCTGAAAGTTTTTCAGAACCTACACTTTTTTCACTACCCTCGCCTCCGCTTATATCTCCCGCAGCATAGATCAGGGCTATTCTATTTCCACCACTTGGCTTTAATTTGTGATCCACTTCATTATAATCATCCAATGAAATTTTGTTGATTTCTTTGTTGGTTTTCACACCCAGTTTCATCCGGATGGCAGCAAGCACATTGTCTTTATAGGCCAGTCTGTCAGCCAGTTTCAATTTCACGGCATCAGAAGGTAATTTAATAAGCAGGCTGTCGGCAATCGTACGCAACCTTGCGGCAGGTATATGCCTTGAACTATCAATCCTTGCCAGGTAATAATCATAAAACGAATTCATAAAATCAGTTACCTGCTTGCGGTTGGCATCGCTCATACTGGTCTGGGTAAAGGTTTCCCCGGCACTTTTGTATTTGCCTTCTCTTATAAGAATGGGTTTGATTTCAAGTTTGTCCAGCAAACCTTTAAAAAAGATCTGCTCTGAATGAAAACCGGCAAAATCAAACAACCCATTGGGATTCACATATATACTATCAGCCACAGAAGCCAGGTAATAGTTTTTCTGAGTATAAATTTCACTGTACGCGTAAATGAATTTCCCTGATTTTTTAAAATCTATCAGGGCATTCCTTATTTCATTTACAGTTGATAATCCTGCCTGCATCATATCCGTTTGCAGGTATATTCCTTTAATTTTAGGATCGTCTTTGGCGTTTTTAATATCATCCAGGATTTCTTTTAGAGACAAGGGAAGTTTGAAATTCTCTGCGATAAAAGAGATGTCTTTCAGCGGATTATCAGTAGGCCTTTCAGGGATGGCTTCATTCAGGTTGATTTCAAGGATGGAATTATCCTTTACAGCAACCTTTTTCTTTGTTCCGGCTGCTATGGCGGCAAATATGATGAATATGATAAATATACACAGGAAAAAACCTATGATCGTGGCCAGTAATGTTCTGAAAAATGCAAGCATAATGATTGGGATATTATATTTGGAAGCGAAGGTAGGAAATTCTGTGATATTTGATCTCAGGATGAATTTTAAGAATATTCATCTCCTGTCCGTGGTTGGCGTCCCCGCCGACCACTCCTAAACATTCCGTAGATTTAAAAGAAGCTGTTCGGCGGGGACGCCGACCAGGGACAATGGCCCGGAATTATAAGCCTGTACCGGATTCCACTTGCCTAAACTAGGGTTCTTGGTTACTGATTTGGGCATGCTGTAACTGGGTTGCCCATAGGAAAATGTTGAGCAAACTGTTGTAATGATAAGGCACAACAAGACCTTCCGCAATGCGGCAATTCTCTTTTTCATAATATCATAGATTTAAGGTTTGCTAATGAAGTGTTCTCTGGTAAATGAGGGTGTCATTTATTATGAATTTAAGCATTCCATATTGAAGGTTATAAAAACAATAAGTACTGTCAACATAATAATTATTTGTACCTATTTCTATCCCCTGAAAATTCTTTACGCTATAAAATTTCTGACCACCTATTACCAAACTATCGTTCCAATTGACTTGGTGAGCCTGGTATTGAATATCACCAACACCAAAGTTTTCCCCCTGTAATGTGATCAATAAGTCTGTATATGCCAAATAATCTAATTCACATGTCAATGATTCCGGTCCAGTAATATCAGCAACCAGATAATCACCTATCATTAATTCATTGCAATTGAGGTTTGTATAAGCGTTCGGTTGAGTTACTTTTTGTATGCCAGTATCTTTTACCATGAAGGTTTCACTTCTGCGGTACACGTACGGAGAAGACCTATCGTTCCTGTGATAGACATTAAACTTTATCATATCCCCAACCTTTATTGGGTCAAAAAGCCACCGACTGGCTGTGGAAAGGAAAGGCCATTCTTTGATGGGATCGTTGCAGGTGTTGCTATCATCTGGTTTCTGACAACCAGAAAAGAAGGAAAATCCAACAATAAAAATGAATAATAAAATGCGAAATAGGGGTTTCATACGGGGTTTAGTTTAGGTTTCGCATATCAAAATTAAAAATTGTTATGACAATTCCAAATATTTTTCCTGTCCGTGGTTGGCGTCCCCGCCGACCACTCCTGAACATTCTGTAGATTTAAAAGAAGCTGTTCGGCGGGGACGCCGACCACGGACAAAAATTTAAAAAATAATTTATAAAATTAATAATCTGAAATTTAATATATTTGTCTAAGCCTATATCAAAATGAAACTTAAAAAAAACATCCTGTTTATCTTATTTTTGCTTGGATCTTATGGCCTGCGTGCTGGTAATAATCCTATACCAAAACAATTCATAAACCATACGGATTGGAATTTTGCAGAAAATAAAGGACAGATTAGACCATCAAAAATTCGGTACTATGGTCACCAGGGTGGGGTTTATTTATATTGCCAACAAGGCAAAATAAATTTTGTTTTTACTAAAACTGAAAATTCAAAGAATGATGTTTCCGAGGCAACTGGGATAGAAACGGAATCCCCCTTTACAAAGGGGGCACCTGTCCCGACTTCTTCGAGAGGGGGATTCGATCAATCAAAGCGCGAAATATCGGAACCTTCTAAAACTACTATTAATCGCGCCGATCTTGTCTTAATAAACTCCAACCCCGCCGCCGAAATCCTAGCTTCTGACCGGCAGCAATATTACGAAAACTACTACACCACAGGAAATGCAGATTCTGGAATTACCAATGTCCGCACTTACAAAACCATCACTTACAAAGATGTTTATCCTTATGTAGATATGGTTCTTCATGCCCAGGCAAATGGAATGAAATATGAATTTATAGTGCATCCTGGAGGCAAAGTGAGTGACATACAGATGCAATGGAATGG
>Ga0207032_1037_pt1 | contig 40918 bp, 48 predicted proteins | sample Alteio_BWMinCont_38_FD_153308 | JGI IMG/M metagenome (GOLD analysis project Ga0207032, IMG submission 153308) | Enriched cells from forest soil in Barre Woods Harvard Forest LTER site, Petersham, Massachusetts, United States -... | ecosystem: Environmental > Terrestrial > Soil > Temperate forest >... | reverse complement strand
CGTAGAAGTGATAAGAAAAAAGGTAGAGGCGATCGACAAATCATTCTTTAAGCAATTAGATGTCAATGATATTTTTTTTATCGATTCTTCGCATATTATCAGGCCGCAAGGTGATGTGCTTTTTGAGTACCTGGAAATTTTACCCATACTTAACCCGGGCGTTATTGTCCACGTACACGATATTTTCATGCCAAAGGATTACCCGGACGACTGGATATATAAGAAACACTTATTATGGAACGAGCAATATTTATTAGAAGCATTTTTAACTTTTAATAACCGGTTTAAAATTATTGGCGCGGTAAATTATCTCGCACATAATTACCACAAAGAGCTTTCTGCTAAATGCCCTATTTTTGCCGATCAGCCCGGCAGGGAACCCGGCGCGTTCTGGATGATTAAAACAAAGTAAACATAGCGCTATTAAGTTTAACCCTAATCACAATAGGCCATAGGCAAACAAAATTGTCCGGTCCTTTAAAAGAATGGACTTTACCGGGCTACTTTAAGATGCCATTAATGCCATTTACAACACCATTAGTACCTACCATATCATACAAAGTAACTTCTGCCGTACTTCCGGCAGCATCAGTGAGCTGCAATGTACTTTTCGGACTGATTGATAAATTTAAGGTACGCCCATCTATTGTAGTTAGCGTGGCTTTACCTTTACCCGTTGTCAGTGCTTTAATGATAGCAGCTTTTGTATACTGCCCGGTAACTACATGTCCCTTTAGTAACGTAGCCAGTTTTACCGGATCCTTCATTAAACTATCCGACTGAGCCTTGGGAAGATTGCTAAATGCGATATTATTGGGTGCAAAGATGGTATACGGACCACCAGTTTTTAAGGTGGACTCGAGGTTTGCAGCTCTCACCGCGGCAGATGCACTTGAATAGTCGGGATTACTGGCCAAAACGCCTACTACATCAACTGTAGGGGTTGGTTGTTTGGTGGTATCGGGCTTAGTTTGCGCAAATACACTGGTTGTTGTTAAACTTACTAATAACGATGCTGCTATTATTAAAAAGGACTTTTTCATGTTATTCCTGTTTATGATTTATAAATAATTGATAAATAGGTAGTCCTTTCTCTATAGCATTAAGGCTTTAATTATTAACGCAAATACTTATAGTTTAACTTAAATACAGCCTGATTGTTTAATCCAATTGGTCAAACGGTTGTAACATGTTAGTGATCAAATCATAAAATCTTTAAAAAACCGCACTTCATCAAGTAATCGGCCTGCTTCGTGTAAAAACTTTTAGGATAGTTTATGCTTTGCCTTCTTTCGTGCAATAATTCATTATTCACTTAAGAAAAAAACATTATGCACAACCATTTTCACGCAGAAGACGGGCTCACTCCCGAAGCAAATAATGACGGTATTGACCGCAGAGGGTTCCTGGAATGTATGGCCTGGGCCGGTACCGGGGTACTTTGGATGATGTCGGGCGGTATCCTCAAGTCGTACGGCATGAGCCAGATGATAGACAAAACAACCGGTGGGCTTCACAAAGGTCTTATCATGCCGAAATCTGATTTCAGCTTTGTACAGATCAGCGATAGCCATATTGGTTTTAACAAGGCGGCAAATCCCGATGTAGTGGGTACTTTACAGGCAACTATAGCAAAAATTAATAATATGCCGGTTGCCCCGTCATTTGTATTACACACCGGCGACCTTACCCACCTGGCACAAGCCGATGAATTTGACACGCTTGAGCAGTCATTAAAAAGTGTAAAGACCGAAAAAATATTTTATGTGCCGGGCGAGCATGACGTTACCGATAATGGCAAACTTTATTTAGAGCGCTACGGCAAAGGCACCCAGGGCGATGGTTGGTATAGTTTCGACTCGAACGGCGTGCATTTTATTGGGCTGGTAAACGTTACCAACCACGTGGATGGCGGCCTGGGTTATATCGGCCCGGTGCAGTTAAAGTGGCTGGAAAACGATCTTAAAGGGCTTTCAAGCAGTACGCCAATTGTCGTATTCGCGCATATTCCGCTTTGGGCCATTTACCCGCAATGGGGGTGGGGAACGGATGACAGCGCGCAGGCCCTGTCTTTACTTAAACGCTTCGGATCCGTATCGGTATTAAACGGCCACATTCATCAAACTATACAAAAGGTAGAGGGCAATATTACTTTCCATACAGCTAACTCAACAGCGTTTCCACAACCTGCGCCAGGTACCGCGCCATCACCGGGCCCGATGAAAGTTCCTGCTGAAAAACTGCGTGGGTTATTGGGTTTAACCAGTGTAAATTATGTGGAGCACAACCATACTTTGGCTATTACCGATACCCCATTAATGGATACTGTAGCCGATCAGAAATAAACTATAAATATAACTAATGAAAAAGATCACACTATGCCTGTTAATGCTGCTAACCGCATCATTTGCTATGGCCCAATATAAGCCTGCCGACCAGGGTTCTATCTTAAAATTTACCATTAAAAACTTCGGTTTTGATGTAGGCGGCTCCTTTACAGGTTTTAAAGGGAACATAAATTTTGATCCACAGAACTTGTCGACGGCCAGTTTTGATGTATCCATCGACGCCGCTACCGTAAATACCGACAACAATCTGCGGGATCAGCATTTAAAAGGCGAGGATTATTTTGACATTAAAAATTACCCGCTTATCCGTTTATTGGCCGGCAAAGTTGTTGCAGCCAAAAATGGATACACACTAATGGGTGTTTTAACCATCAAAGGTAAATCCAAAGAAATTACTTTTCCTTTTACCACCAGCCCGTCTGCGGATGGGTTGGTTTTTAAGGGATCGTTTAAGATAAACCGAAAGGATTTTGGCGTGGGTGGAACCAGCACCATAGCCAACGAGCTGGAGGTAAATTTAAACGTACTGGCCAAAAAATCCTGAACTGCAAGAATTAATATTTGTGAAAAAGAACAAAAAATTTATCGTGATTCTGTCACTCGCCGCTTCGGTAGTAATTACCGCGGCAGCTACTACCGACAAGGCTCCGCAGGAGCAATATAAAAACTTAAAGGTGCTGTCTAAAGATATTAGCTCCAGGGACCTGCAAGGTATAATGGCTGATGATTTTGAAGACGGCCTGGGCGTAACCTGCAATTTTTGCCATGCCAATGCAAAAGACGGGCACGGGCTTGATTTTGTAAGCGATGCCAAACCCGAAAAGGAAATAGCGCGGCAAATGATGCGCATGACCATCGGGCTCAACAAAAAGTATTTTAAAATGAAACACCCGCTAATTGGCAGCGACGCCCTCACGGTTACTTGTACTACCTGTCATAAGGGCCTAGCGTTTCCGGATGGCGGGGCGCCTAAGTGATAATTTGAATAGTCAAAAAAATTAGCGTATTTCTGTATAAAATTATCCGCAGTAATGCCTGTTTAATTTGATTGAAGTTGTGAGAATAAATAAGTTATTTTATCATTTCCTATTTTGGCTGTTCGCGTATCTTTTTTGGGTATTTATATTCAGAAACAGTACGCTGGTGCTTACGCATGCCATCACTATTCAATTTTGCTACCTGGTTTTTATCGCCGCTAATTATTATTTTAATACACTTTATGCTATCCCTTTATTACTCAATAAAAAGCAGTACATAGCTTTTGGATTAAGTTTTATAGCTGCCATTACTTTCACGGCATTATTGCGGGTTCCGGTGTCCAGGTTGGTTAGTATTTATATTTTTAAAGTTACCGATGTTCATTTTGATTATGTTTCTATATTTTATAATTCATTCGTCAATATTTTATTCTGGGTAGTCCTTTTCCTGATTGGGAAAATGATAGCAGATAAAATTCGCTCCCAGTTATATATTGAACAAATTGAAAAAGAGAAATCGGCAAATGAGCTTAATTTTTTAAGGGCGCAATTTAACCCACATTTTCTTTTCAACTCTATCAATTCTATTTATGGACATATTGATAAATCCAATAAAAGTGCTCGTGAAATGCTACTTGTTTTTTCGGAAATGCTACGCTACCAGTTGTATGAATGTAATGTAGACCAAATTGAACTGGAGCGCGAAGTAAACTATATTAAAAACTATATCGCCCTGCAAAAAAGCCGGATGGACGAGCGGATAAAAGTTTGTTTTAATTCGACCGGTATCAACGGTAATATTAAAGTAGCTCCTTTGCTGCTCATCACTTTTATTGAAAATGCTTTTAAATATGTAGGCTTTAATGAGTCGGGAGAGAACAGGGTTGATATTAACGTGGATTACAGGAACGGGGACCTGTTTTTCAGTATTTTTAACACAAAGGATACCTTTGTAAACCGTACCGAAAAATCATCGGGGTTAGGCATAGCCAATACACGGCGGCGGCTTGAACTGATTTACCCGGATAAACATGAGCTACAGATAAATGAGGGTGAAAAATATTTTGAAATTATGCTAACGTTATTTGATATATGACCCTAAACTGCCTTATTATTGATGACGAACCGATAGCACGTAAGCTGCTACAGGAGTATATTGAAGAAACCGACTTTTTGAAATTGGTTGGCGTTGCCGAAAACCCATTAAAAGCAACCGGACTTATTAATGACCTGGGCGTGGACCTAATCTTCCTGGATATTAATATGCCTAAAATGAACGGTCTTGATTTTTTACGATCGGCCAATAACCTGCCAATGGTGATCATGACAACCGCCTACGGACAGTATGCGCTGGACGGTTTTGAAATGGCTGTTATAGATTACCTGGTAAAACCATTCTCGTTAGAACGCTTTTTGAAGGCAACACAAAAAGCACTGGAATTAAAATCGCTAAAGCAAAAAAAATCTGTTGCAGAATTACCAGATCCCAACCATTTTTTTGTTAAGTGCGACGGTAAAATTAAGCGCCTGACTTATGACGAAGTTATTTATATAGAGGCGATGGCCAACTATGTTATTATATATACCCCAACTGATAAATTAATAGTTTATCTAACCATTAAGGGCCTGTTGGAAAAACTGCCCGAAGATAAATTTTCACAGGTTCATAAAAGCTATATTGTGAACCTTCAAAAGGTAAATACCATTGACGGTAATACGCTCCATTTGGGTGACTTTAAGATCACCATTGGCCTGCAGTTTCTAAATCCGGTTATGGATAAACTGCTAAAGGGGCGGTTCTTAAAAAGATAATTACTTAGCAACCAATGTCATCGGCAGGCGGGTAACGCTGTTAATGGGGTTACCTACCTCATGCCCCGCAAATGCTTTGAAATCGAATCCCAGCAATTTGGATATGGTTTGTGCCAATTGTTTATGATAAGTGGTTTCTCCCGGGCCCATTTCGCCGGCAGGTGGTGTGTCAGGCCCTAAAACGGCAAACCAGGTTTGTTCGGAATGCGGCGCAATAAATACACCATGATTGCGCCAGGTAGCCACTTCACTACCCCGGCCATGATCGCAGGTAATGATGAGCGTTGTTTTGTCTTTATAGGCCGGATTGCTTTGCAAATACTCCCATAGTTGCTGAATAAAAGCATCCGCCTGCCGGGCGCGATCAAGGTAAAAATGATAGTTTCCGGCGTGGCCAAATTCGTCGGTTTCGTCAAAGGCCACGTATAGCACGCGTGGTTGGTATTGCTTCAGGTATTCTTTGGCAAATTCGTAAGTTAAAAAATCTATCCGGGTTGAATCACCTAAATAATGCGGCGCTTTATGCTGCATCTCGTTTAAAAATTTCAGCCGGTCGTCCATACCCGGTAGCTGCAGATCCATATAACCCGAATTAACCAGCAAACCAGAGCGCTGCACATTAAATATTTGCGTAAACCTTTCCCATGAAGCAAATACCGCAACTTTATTTTCAAACCCTCTTTGTTTATTTAAAAACTCCAGCAAATTTATATTGGGGTTAACCACAGGGTTGTTAGTGTTCATTCGCGGATCAGGGAAACCTGTAAACAGCTCGTTGTATCCGGGGTATGAAAAATAATAGCCGTTTGCCACTTCATCTTTGCTGCCCTGGTCGCGGTTACCATATAACTGGCCGTATTTTTCTACGGTCGACCAAAAGAAAGGGAAAAGCATTTTTCGGCGTTTTTCCGGCGTTTCGGCCCAAAACTGTTTTTGAACAACCGCCTTGTCATCTGTATATTTTGAATTGATGAGTGCCGAATCTGCACCCCGGTAAAGTTCCTGCCAGCGTAAACCGTCTAAGGTTACAATTACTACATTTTCTGTTTTATACCGTTGTGCAAATAACGGTGAGGTAAGCCCTAATGCCAGAATAATTAAAGTTAATTTTTTCATGGTTAGTTTTGCACAAAAATAAAGTCGGAATATTACCTCCGCCTTTATTATAAATTAACTTAATATTTGTTAATAAGTCACATTTATTAACATTTGTGATTTTTTAGCTTGAAAAGAGTAAGCAAAAGCTTACCCAACTATTTTTCATTTTCAAAAAGCTCATCCAAACGTGCGTGTGAATCATTTACACCACGTTCCATGCCTGATTGGACCATACCATCCCGATCCATAACTGACCGGAACACGGATTGAATAGTTAGTTTTGTACGGTTACCCGGCAGTGCTTCAAACATAGCCGTTTCTAACGAAACATGTCCTCTTTCCGGCAATCCTTCAAACTCAAATGTGCGTATCAGGCGCTCGGGTTTTGTTATTTCGTGGGTAACCCCGTGAAATCCGTATCCATTACCTTTGGGATCGGTATGTATAAACCTCCAAAAACCTCCTTCTTTGTTTTCATATAGGTCAACCTTGCAGGTCATGTCCCGTGGACCCAGCCACCTGGCTATTAATTCCGGATCGGTAAATGCTTTAAAAACCAATGCGCGGGGCGCTTCAAACTCTCGTATAATAAACAACTCCTGCTTACCGGGTTCTGCAGTAATTTTTGTTTGATTTTTTGTAGTTGTCATGATCTTTATTTTTTATGTTTCTTCTTCTTGTTGTGCTTTTTCTTTTTGTCCTGCTTTTTATCATCAGTTTTTAGTTCCTCCAGCAGGTCATCCATCAGGTCAAATCTTGCGGCCCAGTGTTTACGGTATTGTTCAACCCAATCAGCAACATCACGTAACTCGTTCAATTTCGCTTCGCAATAACGTTCACGGCCACGCTGATTAATTTCAATGAGCCCGCATTCCATCAAAATTTTAATTTGCTGGGATATAGCCGGCCGGCTGATCTTAAAGTTTTCTGCGATCGTGTTCAGGGTTAATGGTTGATAAGCGATCAGGTTAATGATCTCTCTTCGGGTGGGGTCGGCAATGGCCTGGAATACATCTCTTCTCATTGGATTATTGCATTATGTAAGCATTTGCTTACAAATATATACGTAAGTATTTACTTACGCAAATTTATTTTTATTCATGTTAAACCCAGATTATCGCTTTGAGAAAGCAAAATTTATTTTTATATATTTAACTACTTATCATTCACTTATGAGGTTTATATTATTAACCAATTTTTTATTATTATCCGCTTATTCACTCTTTGCGCAAACTAACCCGTTCAAAGACGAAAAAGTTCAAAAAGAAAAAGCCGCTCAATTTATAACAAGCCATCATATTAGCGAGATTGATCAGACTTTGGTTGCTTTTAAAGACGGACAGGTTATCGACAGCTCAAAAACTGAAGACTTTTATTATGACAATAAAGGCAGGCAGAGTAAAACTATTATCTATTCAAAAGGATACTCCAACGCTTTTCCGGAGGGTAAGGATTTTAATATGATCACCAATTATGACTACGATAAACGCGACAACCTGGTAAATGCTAAAGGCAATGGATTCCCGGCTAATGAAACAAAAGACTATACATACGACAAACAGGGAAATATCATTAAAGAAACCGATGACCAGCATATGGTAGTGGCGTATAATAAGGAAAAGCTTGGCGGCATTACCGACTTTACTTACAACAAAAGTGGCAACATGCTATTGCGTAAAGCCTATAATCTTGATGGAAAATTTATGGCAATTACGTGGTATATCTATAATGAGAAAGATGAATTGGTGAAAAGTACCGCTTTCAAAAAAAAGGTAACAGCTAAAGGAGATTCGGCGGCGTTAAGTGGTCGTGAGGGGTATGCATACAGCTATACACCAAACGGGTTAATGAAGGTGCAGCTTATTTATAATGATAAAGACTCATTAACACTCAAAAAAATATACCTATATGATATCAACGGCAACCAAACCAAAGGTTATGAAATGCGTGGTACCGTTAAAAATTTGGTTTGGGATTATAGTTATGACCAATTGGGCCGGGTAACTGCATCCTGGGGTGGGCCCGCAACGCTTAATGGTTTAGGCAATAAAGATCTTCGCCGGGACGGCTTGGCACACCTGTTTTATACCTATAATAATGACGGCGAATTAATAACCATAAAGCGGATTGAAAAAGATGCTGCCGGAAAGGAAGAAATATTAGCTGTTGAAAATATCAGCTACAAACACTAAATAACGTAAGTTAGGTATAAGTAAATAATATATTCCCATTTTGGGAACTTTTATTATCTTTGTATTAATGCGAATAATTGCAAAAAGCACCTTGCGGGAGTTTTGGGTAAAACATGCCGACAGTGAACAGGCGTTAAAATCATGGTACCAGGAAGCTGACAGGAGTTTGTGGATGAGCCCCAATGATATTAAAGCCGAATATCCAAGTGCAAGTATATTGGCAAACAACAGGGTAGTATTTAATATTAAGGGTAATTCGTACCGGCTTATTATCAAAATCAACTACGATTATCGAATGATTTGGATACGATTTATAGGCACGCATGCCGAATATGATAAAATTGACGCGACTAAAATTTAAGAGATGAATATAAAACCCATAAAAACAGAGCAAGATTATCAGGATGCCCTAAAAAGATTAGAGATTATTTTTGATGTATCACCATATACCAAAGAAGGTGATGAACTGGAAATACTGGGAGTATTGATAGATAGCTATGAAAAAATGCATTTCCCGATAGATTTGCCCGACCCTATCGAGGCCATAAAATTCAGAATGGAGCAGCTTAATTACAGCAATCAAGATCTGGCCCAAATAATTGGCTTAAAAAGTCGTGTAAGTGAAATACTAAATAGAAAACGCAAGCTTTCTATCACTATGATCAGGAAACTACATGATGCCTTGCGTATTCCTACTGACGTTTTGGTACAGGAATATTAACTGTTTCGATTAATACATTTATTTAAATACGGTGCCGCAAATGATCATTCTCTGGCGGCAACGGTATGAAACCTGTTTCACCGGGGATAAGCGCAAACTGTTGGTCGCGCCATTGTTGTTTGGCTTGCTCGAGCCGTTCATTAGTTGAAGCCACAAAGTTCCAGTAAATAAAACGCTCTTCGGGGAAAGGCTCACCGCCAAAAAAGTAAATAGTGGAGCCCGCATTTAATACAAACTCGCATAAGCTATTGTCTTTGGCAACCAGCAATTCTTTTGGGCCAAAAGTGGTGCCTTCGCTTTCAATGCTTCCTTCTAAAATATATAAGCCGGCTTCGCCGTACAGCTCATCGCCTATTTTAATTGTCCGTTGTTCTTTACTTTTAAGTTCTAAAAAATACAGCGGACTAAAAACCGGCACAGGCGATGTTTTATCCATTATCGAGCCGGCAATAAGTTTATAAGCTACGCCGTCAGTTTCCCATTGCGGGAGATCTTCTGCATCGGCATGAAAAAAAGAGGGCGGCATTTCCTCCAGTGCTTTCGGCAGCGCCACCCATATTTGCAAACCATGCAGGGTTTTGGCTTTACCACGCAGGTAGCCTGGCGTTCTTTCCGAATGCGCGATACCACTGCCTGCGGTCATCCAGTTAACCTGGCCTGGTTTGATCTCCACTTCCGTTCCCAGGCTATCTTTATGCATCACATTGCCTTCAAATAAAAAGGTAAGGGTTGATAAGCCAATATGCGGGTGCGGACCAATATCCAGGTTCTCGCCTGCTTGCATATCCTCGGGGCCCATATGGTCTATAAAAATAAAAGGGCCAACCATTCTTTTTTCCCTGAACGGCAATAAGCGTCCAACCATAAAGTTGCCAATATTGCGCGGGCGTTCTTCGATGATGAGATTGATGTTTGACATGGCGATACTATTAAGACTTACGAAGTTTGCAAAACTTCGTAAGTCTGTTTTCGTGTTACTTAGCTTTTAACGTTTCTTCAAACAATTTATATACGCGGCTATATTCATCTGTCCAGCTGCTTGGTTCTACAAAGCCGTGATCTTCCACGGGGAAAACGGCCAGCTCCCAATTTTTCTTGTGCAGCTCAATCAACCGTTGTGATAAACGCACAATATCCTGAAAGTTTACATTCTGGTCAACCATACCGTGACACATCAGCAGCCGGCCCTTTAAGCCATCCGCAAAATAAATGGGCGAGCTTATTTTATATGCTTTTTCATCATCATAGGGGTTATTTAAAATATTGGCGGTATAGCCATGATTATAATGTGCCCAATCGGTAACCGAACGTAAGCCAGCCCCGGCTGCAAATACATCCGGTGTAGTAAACATCGCCATCAGGGTAAGGAAGCCGCCGTACGAACCACCATATAAACCTACATGTGCCGGGTTCACACCATACTTATCTACCAATACTTTTACACCGTCTACCTGGTCGGTAAGGTCTTTGCCACCCATGTGACGATAGATGCCCGTACGAAAATCGCGGCCATAACCTTCGCTGCCGGTATAGTCAATATCCATAACTGTATAGCCATTATCGGCCAACATGTTGTTGAACATATATTCGTGTGAGTAGGAGCTCCATCTGTAATCCACATTTTGCAGGTAACCAGCGCCATGTACAAATATTACCGCAGGTTTTGCAGGATCGGGATTTTTTGCGGGATAAACACGGGCATAAATTTCAGTACCGTAACGATTTTTAAAGGTGATCATCTCCGGGTCGCGCCAAGGGTAGGAATTAAATTCTTCGGTAGTGGAGTGGGTTACCTGTACAGCTTTAGCACCGGGTTTGTTAGGTTGTATATATAGCTCCCACGGCTTGTTGGAATAAGAATAACGGATAGCCAGCCATTTTTCATCGGGCGAAAGATCAACTTCGTTACCGCCCTTCATGGAAGTTAATTTCGTTGGCGTTCCGCCTGTTACCGGCATGCGGTAATATTGGTAATTGCCGGGATGCTCTATATTGGCTGAGAAATAAAAATCTTTTTTATCGGCAGATAACTTCAAGCCCGAAACTTCAAATTTACCGATGGTTAATTGTTTTTTCTCGCCTGTGGTTGCATCAGCTACATAGATATGCGAATAACCGCTGGCTTCGCTCTGGAAGTAGAAATGCTGGTTATCTATCCAACCTGCATTATTACCGGTAATGCCGGGGCCGCCTATCCAGGCCTCGTCGCGCTGGCGGTCAACAGGGGTTAGCTTGCCGGTTTCGGCGTCCAGTTTCATGATCCAGCGATCCTTATAATCTTCGGCAGTTATAATAACCATCGCATTCAGGCCATCCTGGCTCCAAAATACACCGCCAATATTTACATTACGGTCGGCGTTGCGGGCCTTACGCTCTTCCAGTTGTTGCGGATAATCTTTTACATAATCGGGCAGGTCCTTAATACCGGGGATTGTTTTGGTCGAAATAGCATAAACCGTATCGCGTTGCCTATCGAACACAAAGCTTTCAGATGTTGATTGGGGTGCGCCTACTTTGGTGCGGTTGGTAATATCAGCCGTATAGCCTGTAGCAGTTACATAATCGGGCACAATTGTACGTGTGCCAGCAGCTTGCTTAATTAAGCGATAAGTAATATAACGTCCGTTAGGGCTCAATTGCAAATTGGCTATTTGTTTATCATCTACAACAATATCTTTTAAACCTTTTACCTGTAGTTCTTTGCGTTCGGCAGCGGTATATTTAGCGTCTTTATCTTTCTTTTTAATAATATCGAAAAGCTCTAACTGCTCATTTTTTAGCCAGCGTGCCTGGTTATCAGCCGGGTTATCCGTTTGCCCGCCGCGTTGACGGCCCGCAGGCGGAGTAGCTGCAACTGCACCACCGCCACCTCTCCGGCCACCTCCGCCGCCACCTGCAAATGCAGGTGCTGCTGCCGGTGCTGCTCCTGCAGCCGGCGGGCGGGTAAAGTTGGTGAGCTGGGTAAGTTCGCCCCCATTTAGCTTAATGGAATACAAATTATCTGCTCTTATAAATAGCACTTTACTTTCATCTGCGCTAAAAGCCGGATTGCTCTCGCGATCTGTAGTGCTCGTTAATGCGGTAGACGTACCTGTTTTTAAATCAAAAATGTAGATATCGCCGTTTTTTTCATAGAGCTTTTCGGTATGGGCCTTGTTCCAGGGGCCATTGGTGGGCAGCATGGCTTTTCTTTCGTCGATGCCCACCTTTGTGGGTTTGGGGTCGAGCGGGCTAATTACATACAGCGCGTCGTGGTCGGCACCTTCGGGGTTCCAGTCGAAATATATTTTTTTGCTGTCATTGCTCCAGCTGATGTTTGACGGCGAGATACCCATCCATTTTGGGTCGCGCATTATTTTTTCGACGGTTAGCTTGTCCAGTTTTTGGGCAAACGCATAAGAACAGGAAATGAGCAGCAGGAAAGTAAGAGCTTTTTTCATATTATAATTCAAAATAAGGTCAGTTAGCAAACGCAATTTAAGATTAAATTTTTTGTTTTTTAATCCGCAATAAAACAAACCAGGGAAATCGCTTTTAAAGCCTGCCAGCGTTTTACCCTATCCTCCTCCTTCCCCTAATATTAGGGGAAGGTATCGCACGGGGCCGTGCTTTATTTAGGTTCCGTATAAAACGAACCAATCGTTTTATACCTGTTAATATATTCGAAATTTCCTAAAACCCAAAACCAAAAGGGATATTTAACAGATAATATGAAGCTATTTTAAAGTGTATTTAATTGTTTTTTAAAGGCTATTTTACATCAAATTAGCATTGTTGAGAGAGGGGGGTAACTGCACATAAACTGATGGCGAAATGCGAATAATTGCATAGTATTTACCTCTAAAAGCTATTCAAACGATGCTTTTATCTTTTTAAAAGCAATAGAAATACCCTCTAATCGTGTGGGTAGGTATAGCCTGTTATCGAAAATTCGTTTCCCACGACTTTTATAATGTCACTACACTTATCAATTTTGTAAGTTTTACGTTCGGGTTTTAATAAAATAGAACGGTAAATTACAACTTTATCAAGTTGTATAAAATTATCCACTGCATCTTTTGTGAGCACAATATTTAGCCCTTTAGCCAATGTCATGGCGCTGGGATAGAGGAGGCCATATACAGGCTGTTTAAGCTGTATATCATAATAATATCTAACCGCACAGAAAAACGGGGAAGTCAATTTATAACACTCGTTATTACCCATCGTCGTACGACTTAATTCTGAAATATAACGTAAAAATTCCTCTATGAAGTTCGCGGCTTCCGTCGAAAAATTCGCCCTTATGGCCCTTAAATAACTCTCTACAGCCTCTTTAAGATCAGGATTGCCTGTTAAATGTAAATCATCAAAACACAGATTGACAACATCAACCGGCGTGTCTATTATCCATCCTCCTAAAGTAATTTCCTGTAAGTCGACTCCGTACTCTGTCGTCAACTCTTTACAGCATTCCAATGCACAAGTTAGTATATAATCAACAGCTTTAGATTCTGTTGGCATAGATGCATAAAATACGGCCTCCCCTTGTTGGTTAAAACGTCCCAGTTTTATATCTTTTCTATATTTCCAGTTATAAGATAAATCAGATTTGTTAGTACACAATTCATCTTTTTGTCTACGGGGTCGCCCTCTCACTATTTGCATTGCTGGCAGTTTGTTTACCATCAATGGAATAATATCAATTATCAAATAAAAAGCTTGGAAAGCTTTGTTGTAGTTATCATCTGATAATGGTAAAAATAGCAACTCTTTAACCCGTTCAAATATTTCTTTTAACCGCGTTATTTCCCCGTTAACCATTTTAATATACTCGGGCTTATTAGCCAAATCGCTTGCATTTATCAATACAGTTGTAGTTTATATATACGATAAAAGTACCTAAAATAAGAATCGGTAATACCTTTTGACCCAATTTGTATTTCCTGACGAATTGGATAGTGTGAGGGCACTTTTTCGCACAAAATTCGCACATTTTTTTATTAGTTATTTAAGACATTTCGTTCTAACCCCCATATTAAACAAAAATAAAATTTGCAGGATCGATTTATTATTATTTACTTTGGATAACAAAGTACTTTTAGGTGGAAGAAAAAGAAATCCAGGACGAGCTGGCCTCTATTCGCAATTTGATGGAGCGGTCGTCAAAATTTATATCCCTGAGTGGCATATCAGGGATATTGGCAGGTATTTATGCATTGATTGGTGCAGCGTTCGCCTATAACATGCTCTATAACGGCATAGGCGGATATACATTTGATGTTCACTATCCAATTATCAAGGATCTGGAAATCGTGTCCTTGTTAGGTGTCGCTGTTATTGTATTATTAGCATCTGTATCCACATGTATTATTTTATCAGTAATCAAGGCAAAAAAGAAGGGCCAGCCTATTTGGGGTAAAACAAGCCGCACCCTGTTGTTTAATACTGTTGTACCATTGGCAACAGGCGGTTTGTTCATATTCATATTACTAACCCGGGGATATTTTGGCATAGTTGCGCCGACCTCGCTTATCTTTTATGGGCTTGCCTTGGTTAATGCCAGTAACTTTACCTATAGCGATGTGCGGTATTTAGGTGTTTTAGAAATACTTTTGGGGCTTACAGCAGCCTGCTTGCCAGGATATGGCCTACTGTTTTGGGCAATTGGATTTGGCGTGCTGCATATTGTATATGGCAGCGTGATGTATTTTAAATACGACAGGTAAGTGAAAGTTCCGTTTGAAAAATTAGATAAAGCCTTTGAAAACAGGGTGAGGCTGCAAATTATGAGCGTACTGGTAGTTAATGACCGGTATGATTTTAATTCGCTGAAAGAACTGTTGGACGTTACCGACGGCAACCTGGCCTCGCATTTAAAAGGGTTGGAAAAGGAAGAATATATTATGGTACATAAATCATTTTTGGGCCGTAAACCCAACACCAATTACGAGGCTACCGAAAAGGGTAAAAAAGCCTTTAAACTGCATTTAGATGCCCTTGAACAGTTAATTAAGCAACAAAAAACAAAATAATTTTTTTTATCCATTTACTTTGAAATACAAAGTACTTTTTAAATGACATTTATTCACCCTAAAATATATTTATATGTACACAAGCCAGTATTGGATCAGTCATTTCAAGGCAAATGCACTGGAAAAAAGAGTTAACTGGGATTTGAATCCCACTATTACTATTGAAGAGATCAAAAACATTTTGCCGGGGTTACAGGCGTGGCAATTGGGCGAAACATCAGAGGGTAAACATTTAATTGCTGCGGCTACAAAGTATGCTCATAAAATTGGGGATTCGCATTATACTTATGCGGTTAATCTTTTTATAAAAGAAGAGCAGAAACACGGTAATAATTTGGGCAGATACCTGGATCTGATCAACCGGCCAAGAATCAAGAAAAACTGGGGAGATACGCTGTTCAGGCGAATAAGATATTTTAATACCAATATGGAAATCTGGACGCTTGCCGTAATTATTGTAGAAAGCACGGCGCAAATATTTTACCAGTCGCTTAAAGACGCTACAAAATGTGAGCTGTTAAAAGAGATATGTACCGATATTTTAATTGATGAGGCCTACCATATTACTTTTCAAACCGAACGGCTGGCTATTATATTTGAGGGTAAAAGCGAACCTTCAAAAGCATGGCGCACAACAGCATACAAATATTTCTTTTATGCGACATCATGCCTGGTATGGTTTGCGCACAAAAAAGTGCTTAAAGCCGGGGGGAATACATTTGAATCCTACTTTAAAAAAATGAATCTAAAGTATATTAAAACGATCAAAAGAATAACGGATACGGGAGTAGCTTTGTGGATCTAAACTCACCACGACTGTCACTTCGAACGATAGTGAGAAGTCTATACACAAACGCGCAGGCCTATCGTGTATAGATTTCTCTTTCGCCCCGCCCACACTCCAACGCTGCTCTTTCGAAATGACATTGGCGTAGGGTCATTTCCCCATACTCTTGTCCCTTATCGCTTTAAACTCCGATCCCTTTTTCCAGCCGGGGAAGGTGGTTTCATTGCTTAGTTTATAGCCGATATTAAACATCATATTTGCTATTTGAGCCATGCCGGTGGCGTCCATATCGGCCGAGTAATTGTCGGATGGTTGATGATAGTGGTTATCGTTATAATCGTCCGATTGCTTTTTCCCCCAGTCGCCGGGATGGGCAATGCTTTCTTCGCCTACGTTCATGTCCAGCGCAGGTACGCCAACCTTGGCAAAGTTAAAATGGTCTGACCTGTAATAGCCGCCTGCACCTGGCTTTTTATCGCCAACCGTATGCCAGCCATTTTTTTCGGCTTCGGCGGTGGCATAATCTTCCAGTTCGTTTTGACCCTTGCCGGTAATGGAAATATCTTTTGTTGGACCGTAAAACCCTAAGGCGTCCATATTTAAATTACCCACGGTTTTGTTAAGCGGATAGATAGGGTGTGTTGCATAATATTCAGACCCCAATAAGCCCTGCTCCTCGCCGGTTACGGCTAAAAACACGATGCTGCGCTGCGGTTTTGGGCTGGTTTGTGTAAATGCTTTGGCTACACCTAATAATGCGGCTACCCCGCTGGCGTTGTCAACGGCACCGTTATATATCGAATCGCCTTTAACCGGCTTGCCTATACCTAAGTGATCCCAATGCGCGGTGTAAATAATGTTTTCATCGGGCCTGGCAGTTCCTTTTAATACAGCAATCACATTATGCGACATGGCATATTTTAACTGGTTGGTGATACCGACCGAAACATTCATATTTAATGGGATGGCTTTAAAGGTTTTACTACGTGCCAATGCCCGTATATCGCCGTTGATACCTGCCGAAGCCAATATTTTTTTGGCAACAGAATCTGTTATCCAGCCCTCAACCTGGCAGCGTGATTTGTGTTTATCAGCTTGTTGTAAAAACAATTTTGCACCGGTGTTGCTGGTCTTAATTACGTTCCAGCCATAACTTGCGGGCTCGGTTTGATGAACAATCAATACACCTGCCGCGCCCTGGCGGGCAGCTTCTTCATATTTATAGGTCCAGCGGCCATAGTAGGTCATAGTATCGCCTTTAAATAAGGTACGGTCGCCCGATTTGAAGCCGGGATCATTCACCAACACTACAACAACTTTGCCTTTAACATTCAATCCTGCATAGTCGTTCCAATGATATTCGGGCGCTACAATACCGTATCCTGCGAAGATCATCGGCGCATTTTTTATTTGTATCGCGTTTTCTTCGCGGCGGCTAAATATCACAAAATCTTCTACTGCTTTAAGTGTAAAATTGCCTTTTGCACCGGCAATATTCATGGTTGGCGTTGGCGTGCCTTTTATCTCAACCATCGGCACGTCCTGGAAATAACTGCCGTTATTGCCTGGTTCCAGCCCCAGTTTTTTAAATTGGGTGGATATATACGCTATTGCTTTGGTTTCGCCGGCAGTAAATGGCTTGCGTCCCTGTAAAGAGTCGTTGGCCAATACGGCTATATGACTTTTAATGTCATCCGTAGTAACAGGCCCGGTAGATGCCGTTGTAGTTTCTTTTTGTTTACAGCCGACAAACAGAACAGCAGCCAGTAAAACAGGCAGGTAAGTGTATTTTAGTTTCATGAATTGGGAGGTTTTATCAAACTTACATAAATTTTATTTTTTTATTAAAGTGTAGGTTCCCCAAAAATCGGTGGGCGCCATCAGGAACATGGTGCCCGGATCCGGAATGTAGGTATTTCCCATATTTACAGGGGTTCCTATATTTACAGAGGTCACGAGTAGCTGCGGAGAAGGAGCGTCCTCCGTAGGATGTCTGGAATTATCTTCGGTTCGCAAGTTAAGCCTGATATTATAACTAAACTTTACCGGTTTATTAATATCAAGATTTAAATATTTTAAAGGAATAGCTAATTCATAAGAAGGTTGCCGCCATGTAAACTGCATCATTGCTTTTATCCCGGTTTCATTATAAACAGATATAAGCGAGTCTGAAATTTCTTTTATTCCTTTCACCTTAATTTCCTTGATAACAGGCGACAGCCTGGCATTTGTCAAAACCTGGATAGAATCAAGCTGTTTAATATAAGGATAACCTGCCGGATATATTTCCTCTTCATTATAGAAGTTAAAACCACCGCGGATAGGGCCCAGTACATTATTTATAGTTTTATCATCCACCGGAACAGGAAAGGTTATAACTACATTATTAGCATCTTTTGCCCGGTTCTTTTTTTCTACAACATGGCTTATGGTAAAGGTGAAGCCCCCACTTAATGATTTCATAGCTACCCTGGTACCTAAACCACGTATAACGATATATAAATTATTATCATCATTAGCAATGGTGTAATAAATGCGGTTGGTAGAGTTATAAGCATTTAAATAACCATCTGTTTTTTGCGCGTTTAGTAGTGGGTTGGGCCAATCGGTTAATTTACCATCAATTTTTACGTTGTCGGGCGCACGCACACTAACTTCTTGTATTTGCGGGAGTTTTTGTGCAGAGGCTGCAAAAGGAATTATTGTGACCAGGATTATAAACCAAACGTTATTTAACCATTTATAATTATTCATATTGTGATGTTTTAGGTTAACAATGTGATGTTTTAGGTTAACAAATAGCCGGGGCTTTTGGCAGTTTGAATATAAGAATAACTTTTTGAATATCAACTTGTAGCATTTTTAAAAAAAGTACGTATTAGCTATGAAAGTGGTTATGAAAAAATATTTATTCCTATTATTTATCTTATTTATTGCTTTTAGCTGCAAAAAGGGTAATGTTATTCCGAGGGCAGGTTTAACCGGCAAATGGGAGCTAAGAATAACATCCGGAGGAATTTCAGGCGCAACTACAAACTATGCAGCAGGTAACGGCAACACCTTACAGTTTAATGCCGACAGCACTTTTGCACAATATCAAAACTTTCACCTGGTAAACCAGGGCACTTACAGTATAGTTAAAAATGGCGGGGCCATAATAGGACTTACCAACCAGGACGCGCTTTATTACAATCACCTTTTTGGTGGTGTAATGCAGCTAAATGACAACACACTGGTTGTTCGTGACAATGTTGACGATGGTTTTATTTCTACTTATGTACGACAATAAACTTAAAAAAATGAAAAAGCATTTACCCTTGCTACTCGTATTGATAATGGCCATAAGCTGCAAAAAAGACAAAAACGAGCAGCCTGTGCAGGCATCAACCGGCCTGGCGGGCAAATGGGAACTAAGACGTGAGTCGGGCGGTTTGGGCGCCGATAGAATTTACGGGGCAGGAAATGGCACTACCTTCCAGTTTAATGCGGATAGTACTTTTATACAATACACAACATTTCAGTTAACCAACCAGGGTGTTTATAGCGTGGTTGTACAAACCGCAGGCACGCCACAATTTAAGTTTTTGGTGCTGTATTTAAATCATAAGGTATATAATGGAATAGACTTGAGGCCTGATACGCTTATTATAGGCAACACTGCAAGTGACGGTATTGCTTATACTTATCTACGACAATAAATAGTGACATGAAAAAATATTTACCTGTAATTTTTATCCTGCTATTGGCCTATAGTTGCAAAAAGGGCAATACTGTAAAACCAACCGGATTAACAGGCACCTGGGAGTTAAGAAGCGACTATGGCGGTATTGCCGGTGGAACAAGAACCTATCCGCCTGGCAACGGCACCACCCTGCAATTTAATGCCGATAGTACCTATATTAGATATTATCAATTTCAGTTTGGCGATAAGGGCACTTACCAGGTTGTTAAAAACGGCATTGCTTTGGGTCAGCAAAGGTTTGACGGCCTGTATTACAACCATAGTACTTACGGAACAGAAATAGCATTAAAAGGAGATACCTTAACATTAGGGATTGATTATGATGACATGATTGCTTCCATGTATGTAAGGCAGCGATAAGAAATCTAATTCGCTTTCAAACATGCCTCCCAAATCCTAGCCGCTTCCATTGCTTCTTTCACATCGTGTACCCGCAATATATTTGCGCCTTTGGTTAAGGCAATCGTATTCAAAACCGTAGTGCCATTTAAAGCATCAGCAGCCGTACCACCCAATAAACTGTAGATCATTTTTTTGCGGGATACCCCTGCCAACAGGGGTAATTGCAATTGGTTAAATTCCTGCAGGCGGTTCATCAGCGCATAGCCGTGCTCGGGTTTCTTGGCAAAGCCAAAGCCGGGGTCAATAATGACATCTTTTACACCTAATTGCTTTAGCTGGTGATAGCGTTCTGCAAAATAATCATATACCTCGCCAAATACATCTTCGTAACTGGCTAAGGCGTTCATGGTTTTAGGATTGCCTTTCATATGCATCAAAATATAGGGCACCTGTAGTTGGGCAACGGTGGTGAACATATCCGCATCTAATTGCCCGCCGGAGATATCATTAACGATATGCGCACCGGCTTTTATTGCCGCTTTGGCAACAGATGAGCGAAAAGTGTCTACCGATAAAACAGCGTATGGAAATTGAGCAGCAATGGCTTCTACAGCCGGCAACAATCTATCCGTTTCTTCCTGTACGGAAATATCATCCGCGCCGGGACGGGATGAATAAGCGCCGAGATCTAAAAACGTGGCGCCTTCATTTAACATCTTTTCGGCTTGTTGTACAGCTTCGGCAATCAGGGGCTTGCGGCTGCCCGCAAAAAACGAGTCAGGCGTGAGGTTAATAATCCCCATAACTTTAGGGCGGCTCAGGTCGATCAACTTACCACCCGCATTTAAGGTTGCCTTTTTATGAAAAAATGTATCTTTAGCCATTGATTTGGTTAAGAGAGATTGTAAGGGTTGTAAATGTTGAGAAGTTAAAAATACTCAACAATTATAACAACTTCAACCTTTAAAACGTCTACAACCTTTACAACTTTTTACAACAACTACAACTTTTACAACAATAACAACAACCTTGAACAACACATCAGCAGAATACGCGGCAGTAATTAACGTTTGCAAGGGTCTTTTTATGAAAAAGACCTATGATTATGGTACAGCATGGCGCATACTTCGCCCCGAAAGTATAACCGACCAGATCTTTATTAAAGCACAGCGCATACGTACATTGGAGGAGAAGAAAATATCAAAAGTTGACGAAGATATTACCGGCGAGTACATTGGTATTGTAAATTATTGCGTTATTGCCATGATGCAACTGGAATGCGAGCCCGAAACACCTGTTGAGCTTGACCCGGACCATGTGAGCAAGCTGTTTGATGAAAAGGTTAATGAAACAAAAGAACTGATGTTTGCCAAAAACCATGATTATGGCGAGGCCTGGCGCGATATGCGCATCAGCTCGTTAACCGACCTAATATTGATGAAATTGCTTCGTGTAAAACAAATAGAGGATAATAAGGGACAAACGCTGGCATCCGAAGGGATAAAAGCCAATTACCAGGACATGCTGAATTACGCGGTTTTCGCGCTGATAAAATTAGAGGTAAAATGAAGAACGGTTTAATTTGGTTTTGCCGGATAGCGGTAGGCCTGCTGTTTATTTTTTCTGGGCTGATCAAGATCAATGATCCGCTGGGTTTCTCGTATAAGCTGGAAGAGTATTTCGAGGTATTTCATATTACATTTTTGGACGGCTTTGCCGTAAGCATTGCCATTTTACTATGTGCGCTGGAGATCATACTGGGCTTTTGCTTGCTGATTGGTGTACGTGCCAAACAGGTAGCCTGGGGACTGTTGCTGCTGATCATCTTCTTTGCGTTTTTAACTTTTTATTCAGCATTTTTTAAAGTGGTACAAACCTGCGGCTGTTTTGGCGATGCTATCCCGCTAACGCCATGGCAATCCTTCAGCAAGGACCTGGTTTTATTGCTGCTGATTGTGGTATTGTTTATCAATCGCGAAAATATTCGCCCGTTATTTACCGCTAAAACTGGTGATCTGCTGTTAAAAATTTCGATAGTAGTGGCTATCGGTTTTGGGCTTTATACCTACAACTTTTTGCCGGTGATTGATTTTTTGCCTTATAAAGTTGGGGCAAACATCCTGGATGAAATGAAACCGCCCCCCGGCGCCCGGCCCGATGAATTTGAGCTGACCTATCACCTGAAAAATAAAAAAACAGGTGAGACAAAGGATATGTCGGATAAGGACTATTTAAAGACGAATATCTGGAAAGATCCCAATTGGGAAATCATCGGCAACCCGGAAAGCAAATTAATCAGGAAGGGCATCGCCCCTAAAATCATCGACCTGGCCATACAGGACGCACAGGGGAATAATTATAATAAAGAACTTTTAGGCAACCCTTATTATAGCCTGGTGATAGTTGCTTATAATTTAGACAAAACGAATGACGACGCCATTAACCGCATCAATGCACTGGCGTATAATTTGGTTCAAAACTTTAATATCCGCACCATATTGCTTACCTCCAACTCGGCAAAAGATGCCGAGGCATTTAGCAAGCGTCATCACCTGATAAGCGAGATCTATTATGCCGATGGTGTGCCGTTAAAAAGTATGGTTCGGTCAAACCCGGGTATCCTGCTCTTAAAAAACGGAACGATCATTAATAAATGGCATTTTCATTCACTGCCTAAGTATGATTATTTTGCAAAGCTTATTCAATCTCAACCGTAGCCTGTATGAAGCTGTTTTTTATCGGATTTATGGGTTGCGGCAAAACCACCTGGAGCCGTAAACTGGCGGCGCACCTGGGCTACGCCTTTATTGATTTGGACCATGTGCTGGAAGAACAAGCTGGTATGACCATAGCCGAGTATTTCTCCAGTTTTGGAGAAGATGCTTTCCGCGAACTGGAGTCGTCAATATTAAAAGACACTGCCTACCCCGAAAATGCCGTCATCTCTACCGGCGGGGGCCTGCCGTGCTTTTTTGACCATATGGAATGGATGAACAGCAACGGCAAGACTTTGTACATCAAACTATCTCCCAAAACCCTGGCCGAAAGACTGGAAAGCGGCAAAGCCAAGCGCCCGGTATTGCAAGGCAAACATGGCGAGGAGCTGATTGCCTTTATTGCCGATAAGCTAATTGAGCGTGAGCCGTATTATAACCAGGCCACGTATATTGTGGATGGGATAAATCTTTCAGTAGAACGATTGGCCGACGTTATAAAATAACATATACATCCCTTTTAAGAATTACTACTCCGCTGATATTTTGTCCCGTAGGGACTACCTATTTGTAGAAACAATTATTAACCCGTTTTGCCTCGTCAGAGGCAACCCTTAATAAACCATTCATTTAGGGTTGCACCTACGGCGCAAATTCATTTTTTATTGGCTTATTCTACAAATAGGTAGCCCCTATGGGGCATACACAATTTAATTTAATTCGTTGCCTGTGGTGTTAGCCTCACCCCAACCCCTCTCCAAAGGAGAGGGGCTATATAAGATTATCTTAATATATCAGAACCCTCTCCTTTGGAGAGGGCAGGGTGAGGCTAACCATTAACCTGTTGATATTAAGGCAAATGTTAACAAATAAATCACGCTGGGTTTACGTTTATATGCTGTGATATACTTTATCTTTAGTAAACCTCATATAAGGTTTAGGTAACATAACTTAAAACAGCTTTTATGATTTGGAGAAAATTTAGCGGCGAGGTTATCCAGCTGCCAATTATTGAAGAGGTTGAACGGGCCATTGAACGCGAAAGTTTATTGGGTAATAAACTTAAAGTTTGCATTGGTACCGACTCTCAGGTAAAAGGCGCGGTAACTGATTTTGCCACCGTTATTGTTTTTTTACGCGAAAAACGCGGCGCTTTTATGTTTATCCACCAGGAGCGCACCTCGCAAAAAATGAGCATCAAAGAACGTATGCTGAGCGAAGTTCAAAAATCAATCGACATCGCCTACAAACTTTGCGACTTGCTTGACCTGTATGATGTTGACCTGGAAGTACATGCGGATATCAATACCAACCCAATGTTTAAATCAAACCAGGCGCTGCATGAGGCAATGGGTTATATACTAAGCATGGGCTTCGTATTCAAAGCCAAGCCGGAAGCATTTGCAAGCTCGTATTGTGCGAATAAGATCGTGCAGTAGTCCTTTTTCCTATAGCCCGCCTCCTGTCAGTAGAGCAGCTTCGGGCGAAACTATGCAAAACAATGGTGGCCTGAAGCGTAAAGGCAGGGCATAGCAAATATTTGCAGAAGCATTGGCGTGTGCGCACGAAGTAGGGCAATTGTTTGCAGCCCCGGTTTTGCGTGGTTTGCAGCGCATAAGGCCTGTGCGGCAAAGAAGCCTTTCTACTGACTTGATTTTTGGTTACTTTTCATCAAGGAAAAGTAACTAGCCTTTATAAGCAATTGAACAAGCAGATATTGTTCATATTGCATTTTATCTTTTATCGTATATTAGCATCAAAATTCACAGTTATGTACGCCATCGTTCAGGAGTTGCACTCCATTTTCAGGTATGTAGTATTTGTATTGGTTTTATTAGCCATTATCCAGAGTTTACTGGGTTGGCTGGGCAAAAACCCCTATACACCCCTAAACCGAAAAATCAATTTATTCGCTTTAATATCAGCCCACACACAATTGCTTATCGGCATTGTATTGTATTGTGTAAGTCCGCTGGTGCAGTTTAACGCTGACACCATGAAAAATGCCACTACCCGTTATTTCACGGTGGAGCATTGGGTAATGATGATCATTGCTATTGTTTTAATAACCATTGGCCATAGCAAATCAAAAAAACTAATATTGCCAGAAGCTAAGCATCGCATCATTTTTATATTTTATACCATAGCCATATTAGTGGTAGTTGGTGCATTGGTGGCCGGTAAGATTCCAGTTCTGAGTTAATTGTACGAAAAGTTACGAAAAAGTTACGAAACATTTTGCTAATTCAATTTTCTTTATAAATTTGCGTCCACAATGATCAAAAACAACAATATAAAATTCTGGTGGCACCATTTAAATATGGGTAGCCGGATAACTTTTTGATCAGACAGACTAATCAATTGCAAACCTAATACAAAAGCCCGGCGACCCTCATTCGCTGGGTTTTTTGCTTTAAGGAATATTTAATAACATGAAAAAGTATAATATTATAACCACCTACAAAAAATTACTTGCTGATACCACTACACCTGTAAGTATTTACCTGCGCCTAAGAGACGTATTTCCTAATTCATTGCTGCTGGAAAGCTCCGACTATCATAGCCGCGAAAACAGTGTAAGCTATGTTTGCTGTGAGCCTATTGCAGGGCTGACTTTAAACAACGGCCAGCTAAAGAAAACTTACCCCGATGGCAGCGAAGAAAAACATGAAGCGGGTAGTTTTGAGCTAACCAGCCAGATCAATGAATACCTAACCCGTTTTGTAACTACTCAAATCGCCTTAAAAACAGCCTCGAATGGTTTATTTGGTTACTTCACACATGAAGCAGTTGAGCATTTTGAAACCATCAAACTCAAGAAAAGCGAAGATACCACCCGCAAGGTACCCGAAATGCAGTATCATATTTACCGGTATATCATCGCCATTGATCACTTTAAAAACGAGCTGTATATTTTCCATAACCAGCCCGGTGATGAAACCGAAAATGTGGGCATAGCCAAAATTGAGGACCTGATTAAGAATAAGAACTTCCCTGAATATAGTTTCCGCAGTAAGGATGAGGAAAAATCAAACCTCACCAACGAAGAGTTCATCGCGATAGTGGAGAAGATGAAGCAGCATATTTATCGTGGTGATGTTTTCCAGATTGTGCCTTCGAGGGCATTCTCCAAACAATTCCAGGGTGATGAATTTAATGTGTACAGGGCTTTGCGCTCTATCAACCCGTCGCCGTATTTATTTTATTTTGATTATGGCGATTTTAGGATCTTCGGATCTTCGCCCGAGGCACAGATCACCATTAAGAACCGCATTGCCAGCATATTCCCGATAGCCGGCACCTTTAAACGAAGCGGTGACGATGAGAAAGACGCAGAAATTGCGCAAGCTCTTAAAAACGACCCCAAAGAGTCGGCCGAGCATGTGATGCTGGTTGACCTGGCCCGTAACGACCTGAGCCGTCATTGCGAACAGGTAGAGGTTAAAGCTTTTAAAGAGGTGCAGTATTACTCGCACCTGATACATTTGGTATCGCACGTTAGCGGGAAACTATTACCCGGTGTGGCATCTTTTAAGGTTGTTGCAGATACTTTCCCGGCAGGTACGCTGAGTGGTGCGCCAAAATACCGCGCAATGGAAATTATTGATGAAAACGAAAAAAGCAAACGTAGCTTTTACAGCGGCGCCATTGGCTATTTAGGTTTTAACGGCGATTTTAATCATGCCATTATGATCCGTTCGTTTTTAAGTAAAAACAACACGCTGCATTACCAGGCCGGTGCCGGTATCGTTGCCGGATCGGTAGCTGAAAGTGAACTTAATGAAGTAAATAATAAAATAGCTGCTTTACGCAAGGCGATTGAGATGGCAGAGGAGCTTTAGCCCCCTAGCCCCCTGAAGTGGGAACCATAGTTTGATAATATAAATTGATATGACAACTGATAAAAATATAAAGACGTCCTCCCCCTTCAGGGGGCCAGGGGGCAAAATATTAATAATAGATAATTACGATTCGTTCACCTATAATTTGGTGCATTTGGTTAATGAAATTGGCTTGCAGTGCGAAGTATGGCGCAATGACCAGTTTGCAATTGGTGACGTGGACGCTTATGACCAAATCATCCTGTCACCAGGGCCGGGGATTCCGTCAGAAGCCGGATTATTGCTGGAGGTGATAGAGAAATATGCACCGACAAAAAGTATTTTTGGCGTTTGTTTGGGTCAGCAGGCTATTGCCGAGGTTTTTGGCGGCAGGTTGTATAATTTGAGTCAGCCGATGCATGGTATTGCTACACCTATATTGGTTACCGATGAAGAGGAAAAACTGTTTAAAGGCTTGCCCAAAAGTTTTAAAGTTGGGCGTTACCACTCGTGGGTAGTTGATGAGAAATATATCCCCGAAGCATTAACGGTGACCGCTATCGATGAGGCTGATAATTCGGCAATGGCATTGCGACATAAACAATATGATGTGCGTGGTGTTCAGTTTCACCCGGAGTCGATATTGACCGAATTTGGCAAGGAAATGATGAAAAACTGGTTGAGTTAGCCCCCCAGCCCCCTAAAGGGGGAGTAATTGGCATGGAAACAATAATTATTATAACACACACAATTAAAAAGTTCCCCCTTCAGGGGGTTAGGGGGCTAAGCATATGAACATCCTTGATAAAATAGTAGCACATAAAAAGGTAGAGGTGCAGGCCGCTAAAGAAATTTATTCATTAGCAGATTTGCAAGATTTTGATTCGTTTGAGCGGGAAACCTATTCGTTCAAAGAGTTTTTACTTGCGCCGGATCGTACCGGCATTATTGCCGAATTTAAGCGCAAATCGCCGTCGAAAGGCATTATTAATGACCAGGTAACAGTTGAAGAAGTGACCAATGGCTATGCAGACGCAGGCGCATCTGCGCTATCTGTTTTAACCGACCATAGCTTTTTTATGGGTGATAAAGCCGATTTGGTAAAGGCGCGCAAAGCGAACAGTATCCCGGTTTTGCGCAAGGATTTTATGATTGACGAATACCAGCTTTTTGAAGCAAAAGCCTTGGGTGCCGATATCATTTTATTAATAGCCGCCATACTTACTCCAGCCGAGGTAAAGCACCTGGCCTACATGGCAAAAAAACTGGGGCTGAATGTATTGCTCGAGGTGCATAACCTGGAAGAACTGCAACGCAGTATCGACCCTAACGTAGACGCCATCGGGGTAAACAACCGCAACCTGGCCGATTTTACGGTTTCGGTAGAAACTTCTTACCAGCTGGTTGAGCATATCCCCAATGAGTTTTTGAAGATCTCTGAAAGTGCCATCAGCAATCCGGAGACGATCAAGCAACTAAAAAGAGCGGGCTTTAACGGGTTTTTAATCGGCGAGAATTTCATGAAGCAAAAGGACCCGGGAGCGGCAATGAGGGATTTTGTGGCGGAGTTGAGATAATTACTTTTTGGGGGATATTAAAGCGTAGCCCATTCTTTAATCTTTCAAATACCCCTTATACCGTTCTTCAAACTCTTCCATTGTGAAAAAATTTCCATTTGCAATATCCCGCTCTCCCTGCTTTATGCCCGCTTTCATGTGTTCAGGTATTATGAAAGCTTTTTCGTTTTTACTTAACAGAACAAGCATTGATTCTAAGAATTTAGCATCAGTTGAACGGTCGATTTTTTCTTTAATGATTTTCTTTAGTTCCCGTATTGACATATTTAAAGTTAATACTTTAATTCAAAATATTTAACTTCATATCCATGAATCCCCCATTAATAACTATCCGCGAAGCGACAGCAAATGACCTGCCGGAATTATTGGAGATCTACAATGATGTTATCCTAAATACCACGTCTGTTTACAGCGAGCAACCGCATACGTTAGCCATGCGGCTGGTCTGGTTCAACGAACGCAAACAGGCAGGTTTCCCGGTAATTGTTGCCGAGCAGGACGGAGTTATCGTCGGCTTCGGCAGTTATGGACACTTTAGGGTTTGGCCCTGCTACCGTTTTACGGCAGAGCATTCGGTATATGTACATAAAGATCATCGGGGAAAGGGTATCAGCAAACTCCTGTTAAAAGAGTTGATCGCGTTAGCAAAAAACGCGGACTTGCATGCGTTAATTGCGGGTATCGACAGCGATAACGAAGTTAGCATGAAGCTACATCTCCAATTCGGTTTTACACAGGTAGCACATTTTAAAGAGGTCGGTTTTAAGTTTGGGCGCTGGTTGGATTTACTATTTTTTGAATTGTTATTGTGATATTTCCTAACTTACTTTATCAAACCTGCATTATGAAAAAAATATCCCTGGTAGCCGTATTTGCCATATGCGTTTTTAGCGCAAGGGCTCAATATGTGAGCTTAAACAATAACGAATTAGATAAATTAAAGCAATTGGTTGCTGCCGATCCATCGGCGAAGACGCGCTTTAACGAGCTGCAAAGAATTGCTGACGCGGCACTGAACGAAGCCCCGAACCCGATAGACACCATCCGGTCAGAAGGCAAACTTGCCGGCGATCCGAAGAAAACGGCAACAGGTTTGGCATTGAAAGATATGCGTAAAATGTACGCGCTGGCGTTGTTATATCGTACAGGCGGTGATAAAAAATATTTGAATAAAGCCGTTGAGTATTTAGCGGCATGGTCAAAATTTAATGTACCTAATGGCGACCCGATTGACGATACCAACCTCGACCCGGCCGTTGAGGCTTATGACCTGCTCAAAAATGATATGGATGCTGCCAATAACAAACTGATTATGGGTTGGCTGGCGCAATCGGCACAAATGGAGATCAATAAATTCAAGCCCGGACGAGAAACATCCTACAACAATTGGCACTCGCACCGTCTGAAAGAGATCGGCGAAATTGGCTTTGCTATTACCAATGATAAATTTACCCAATATGCGGTAGCGGGTATTAAGGAACAGATCGGCAAGAACCTGCTGCCCGATGGCTCGAGCGTTGATTTTAAATTACGCGACGCCCTGCATTACCATGTATATGATCTGGAGCCCTTACTCAAACTGGCCATCATTATTAAAAGAGCTACCGGGGTCGATTATTATAACTACGTTTCAGATCAGCAAACCTCCATTAAGAAATCAGTCGAGTGGCTGCTGCCCTATCTTAAAGGTGAAAAAATCCATGGCGAGTTTGTAAACAGCACCGTAAGCTTTGATAAAAAGCGCGCCAACAATGGCGAGAAAGATTATATAGCGGGTACACCTTTTAATCCTAAAAACGGGGTGGGCGTATTGGAATTGACTGAATATTTTTACCCGGATGCGATTAACCTCATCCAAAAACTAAAAGCAACCGATCAAAATTACCCCGACTGGCAATTGGTATTGAATAAAGTAAAACGGTAAACAACACATCGATATTTGTTCCGTAGGAACAACTGGTTGGTAGAAAAAAGAAATATTATATATCGTTCCATCGGAACGACTGGTGGTTGTCCAATTGCAAATGAAATTGTTTTTGATCTACGAAATAGCACCAGGCGTGCCTACGGAACGCGATTTTAATTGTGGATGTGATTCTACCTACCAGTTGTTCCTACGGAACATGTACAGATTAAATTAGAATTAGGTAAACCTGCTATTTTGGCAACTATATCCTTATTTTTGTCAATTAATGCCTATGGCATTGAGATTGATAGCTAATTATTGAATGAAGCAAAAATTTTATGATACTGCTGTGAAGCAGGAACGGGCGGTGTTGGTTGGCGTTATTACGGCTAACGAATCGGAAGAACGCGCAAAAGAATATTTAGAAGAATTAGCGTTTTTGGTGGACACCGCCGGCGCGGAAACCGTTAAAACCTTTACCCAAAAACTGTCTCACCCCGACCGGTCTACCTTTGTGGGTTCGGGCCGATTGGAAGATATTAGGGTGTTTGTAAAGGAAGAAGAGATAGATATGGTGGTGTTTGACGACGAGCTGACGCCGTCGCAACTGCGCAATATTGAAAATGAACTACAGGTAAAGATCCTCGACCGTAACAACCTGATACTGGACATCTTTGCCAGCCGGGCACAAACCGCCCAGGCCAAAACACAGGTAGAGCTGGCGCAACTGCAATACCTGCTGCCCCGCCTTACCCGGATGTGGACCCACTTAGAGCGGCAAAAAGGGGGTATCGGTATGCGCGGGCCGGGTGAGTCGCAAATTGAGACTGACCGCCGGTTGATCCTGGAAAAGATATCCCTGCTCAAGGACAGGCTAAAACTGATAGACAAACAAAACGCTACACAGCGTAAAAACCGCAGCCAGATGGTGCGCGCGGCGTTGGTGGGTTATACCAATGTGGGTAAGTCGACCATCATGAATATGATCTCCAAATCGGACGTGTTTGCCGAGAATAAGCTGTTTGCCACGCTGGATACTACCGTGCGTAAAGTGGTGATTGAAAATGTGCCTTTCCTGCTTTCGGACACAGTTGGATTTATCCGCAAGCTGCCGCATGACTTGGTGGAATGCTTTAAATCGACGCTGGATGAGGTGCGCGAGGCGGACATTCTGATCCACGTAGTAGATATTTCGCACCCCGGCTTTGAGGATCAGATCCGCACCGTAAACGAAACCCTGAAAGACATCGGCGCATCAGATAAGCAAATGATAACCGTGTTTAACAAAATAGATGCCTATCAACCCGTTTTAAACGCAGGCGAAGAAGCCGTACCCATTACCCTCGACGATTTTAAACATAGCTGGATGGCAAAAAACAATAGTCCGGCGATATTCATTTCGGCTACACAGAAAGAGAACATCGAGGAGTTCAGAAGCATGCTGTATGAGTATGTAAAAGGCATACATACCGAAAGGTATCCGTATGATCATTTGCTGTATTAAGCTTGGAGAACCAAGAGGCAAGAATCAAGATACAAGAGCGACGGGGATAACCTGTCGCTTTTTTGTTTTTAAAAGCAGGGGAAGCATTTGCGTATTTGCCATGCCCATCATTCTCGCACCAGAGGAGAGGAGAAATAGACTTTTAGCTACTGACAAAACAATGTCACCAAAAAACATGGCATGAAATGCGATATTTGATTGTATTTCAGTTGGTTTTACAAAAAGTGTTTATATCTTTATGTTAACCAACCTAAATAAAGTTTTGTCCCAACCATTTTTAATAAACATTCTTGTCGCATTGATAACAGGCATAGCGGCCTCGGCCCTATTTTTATTAACGATAAGTCGATTTAAACCTAAAATTAAAATTTCTGATCGCATAGCTTGTACGTACAGAAAAAAAGAAGGTCAAAATAAACAATTGTACTCTTTCAAATTAATTAATAAATCTTGGTTCTACAAGGCTTATGATATTCAAGTTAAGGCTTTTATTTGTGAAACTATACCTTCCCAAAACGGGGACGATATAGCGTTTGAAGAAATTGAACTCAGGAAAACATACCAATGGGTGTTGCCTAAATTATGTTGGAAACATATTTGGCAAAATGTCTTTTTAAAAGATAGTAGACTTAATAGTCGGACCAATTACGCGGCGCAGTTTTCTACGTACGCCAATTTAAAAACTTGTTTAAGTCAAAAAAAATATATTACCTTTGAAATAATAGCAAAACATTCATTGACAGGTTTTTCAGTTGTTAAATCACGCTCATATAAACACATTAATGAAATACACCCAGGCAACTTTTTAAGTGGGAATACGTTTAAGGTCGAACAGGTGATTTCTGTTGACGAACTTGTTGAAACAAAATAAAACCAAATTGGTAATATATTCGTTGATCGATTACTAATACTAAACAATATGAAAATGGATATTATCGTAAAATAATTTAAGTACGCTTAAATTATCTTGTTTTTTATGTTGATTTCTTGGTTGGTGGAGTCGAACCAACAATAATATCAATCATTTTCTTTAAAACACCCTCAAACTTTGCCTTTCTTCGTCTTCGCTGCCAAAGCGACTCGTGACACCAAATTGTCCGCTCGTCTTAACCTGTAGACTACTTCTAAACCAGACGGACAAAAACAGATATCGGGGTGGAACGGAGTTGAAATTTTTATATCTGTCAGCGGGGGGTATGTGAACTCAGCGTTTCTGGCCTCTGCACTGCATTTTTTCGCCAGGGGTACGATTTGAGTATATTTGTATGCTGCCTTTTTAAAAAGTCTTTCTCTAAAAATAAATTAATCGACTGAGTTATTTGGCATTACGTTAAAATAATTATTACTTTTATTTGACCTAAAATCAATTCATGATTAACGACCGTTTAGAATTATACAAAAAAATTGAGCAAGAAAGACAATCTAAACTGATTGTTTATATAACAGGTGACAAACCCGGCATGGAAACACAAATCTCTCATGATATTCATGATTTGTTTCTAAATCATCTAGACAAGTTTAATCTTCCCTCAAAAATTACCCTATACTTATATACTCGCGGCGGTGATACTATGGCTGCCTGGGGACTAATTAATTTATTAAAGCAATTTTGTGATGACTATGAAGTGATAGTTCCATCAAAAGCAAGAAGTAGTGGAACACTAATATCTTTAGGTGCTAGTAATATAATAATGACCAAGCAAGCCACCTTAGGACCTATTGACCCTTCATTAAATAGTCATTTAAACCCCCAAAACCCCTCATTTCCGCAAAACCCACAGGCGAGGGTTCCAGTTAGTGTAGAATCAATTAAAGGCTATTTTGACTATGCTATGCAAGAACTTAACATTCATAACGAAGCAGAATTAGCACAAGTTTTTTTAGGCTTATCTTCTCAAATACACCCAATTGTGATAGGAAATGTTTTTAGGTCACGGCAACAAACCTTACGATTAGCAACTAGCCTATTAAAAAAACATTTTGGAAACGATGAGGAAAAAATGAATAAAGTAATAAGTTTTCTTTGTTCTGATAGTGGGAGTCATGATTATCCAATTTTTCGTAGAGAAGCAAGGGAATTTGGCCTTAATATCGAAACACCAAGCATGGATTTTTATAAAACTATTAAAGAAATTTATGACAGTATTTATTCCGAACTTGAAATAAATAAGGCATGGGATCCGAATGTAATATTAGGTGATAACAATCAGGCGACTTATAACGTAAGAAGATCAATTATAGAAAGTATTGATGGGGGTACCGACGTTTTTGTTAGTGAAGGTCTACTAGTTAAAAATCAGACGCCTATACAAATGGCTCCAAATTTGCCTCCAATTATGCAAACATCTATTCAAGATAATAGAAAATTTGAAGGGTGGAAACATGAAGATGTGGTTATTCAATAAATTTATACCTTTGCAATTATTTTTTTATGTCAAATTACAATAAAAATTACAACAGTTTACCGATGGTTAATTACACTAGTGTATTAACTCCGGCAGCGAACGAAATTTACTTGCCCCAAACGGATTTATCTGATAGTCTGGCTTTTATGATGAAAAATAGAACCATTATAAAATTTGACTTCCCTGTTGAGATTGAAAAATCTGATAATGAAAAAAGCCATACTACAGCTTGTGAATCATTTGACTTTAAAGGAAGTGTTTTAAACGCCGGCGTCTAATAATTGGACGAATCCTCTTTTTGGGAATAAATCGATTGTATTATAAAGTGGGCATCTCATGCTCGCTATGCCTAAACTACCCCCATCCGCGCGAGTATTATGCGCAGCCCCCGCACGGCCTACTCGTGCGTTACCTGGTTGCCCTATTCGGGATACGAATTAAATTTTCCTGCATAAAACATATAAAATCTTCAGTAACTTAGTATTATTAAAGATTTATCATGGATTTACAGGCCGAAAAACTAAAACTGGTACAAGCTGTATTAAATATCGACAGCTTAAAATTAATAAAGGAGGTAGAAGTTTTATTAATAAGCCATGAGCAAGACTGGTTTGACAATTTAAGCGAAGATCAGCAGCAATCCATAATCAGGGGGATAGAACAAGCAGACCGGGGCGAAACAATCTCACATGTAGCAGCAATTGCCAGGCTGGGTTTATAAGCTATACCATAAACTGGACAGAAGAAGCACTATCCACCTTTGAAGATAGAATTACCTACCTAAAAACATACCTCTGTTGTCCGTAGTCTGTTGTCCGAATGTCTCTGACTTCGGACGCCTATGCCTGTAGTTTATAACTACACTCGAAGGCGAAAATACCTTGTATCATTATCCCCTCATTGCCCGTAAAGTACATATAAGCGAACCGTTATGAAATTTTATAATTGGGTAATTATACTTTTCGTTTTTTCCGGCCTGGCGTCGTGTAAAAAAATAGGCGCCACCACCCCGATTACGCTGGTTGCCAGATGGGACCTGTTGAATGACTCGTCCGCCTCGCTCGTCTACGGCGGAGTCGTTAAAGCAAACAACAATTACATCGGCGTTCCCGGCGATTATTTTGATTTTCGTGCCGACGGTAAGGTTTATATTAAAGAAGGCGCCAAATATGATACGTTAACTTATCATATGGTAGCTCCCGATTCGGTTAGCATCAATACTTTCAACGTGAACAACTACCCGGACGTTATCGACCCGTTCACCACACATAGCGCCTCTATTCACAGCAGCAATTTCCCCTTTTTTTGGGTTACCGACTTTAGAATGGTAAATTTAAAAAGGTGATGCTCGCTTGTTAGTGATAGCACCGGCAAACGCTGAAGAATCAAGCTATAGCACTTACAAATACGATAGCCACCAGTGCGGGTGTGTGCGTTTATAGTTACCGAACAATTTGCAGGGATAATACAGCGCGGCTACGGTGAGCGGCCAAAATATATAAACCTGCCAAAGTGGTATGCCGAAGCCGGCGGCTTGCCAAACCAACGGGTCGTCGGTAGCGTGGTACGGCAGGCCGAGGATGGGTATGAGCAGCAGGTTAATGATCCGCAATAACGTCAAATGGACTATGAAATAAAAGTAGGGCACATTGCCGTATACCTGTAAAATTTGAACGAAGCGGCCCTGTAGCTTTTCGGCAACGGCCAGCAGGATCATCACCGGCCCCAGCGTCATCAGGAAAAATAATAAAGACGGCGCTTGCTTGGTGGTATTTAAAAACGACAGCAGCGTATGTGCGGCGTTGCGCTGTACCGACCAGGGCGCAGGGTCGCCAAAATGGTTAATTAGCCTGAGTACTACAAAAAGCAGGCAACAAATTAGCCCGGCGCGCATCAATATTTGCCGGCGTTTTGCCGCGGCAAAGGTATCGCGGTAAAGATGCCCCACTACATAGCCCAGCAGTAAAACGCTTGCCCAGGGCAGCGCAGGGTAAAGCTCAAAAATGAAGCGGGTTTTGCTAAATGGCAGCATGGAGGCAGGCATTGTTAAAAACGGTATAGGTAAATACGAATGGCCGAGCAATATCACCACTGCTATGGCTGCGATAATTTTGAGCGGCACGCGTAACAGCGCTGCCAGGAGGATCATACCGAAGCCGGTGGCCCAAAGCACTTCCAGTACCTGTACGGGATAAGTGGGATCTAAGGTAAATACCAGGCTGATAAACAGCAGATCGGAAGCGATCAACCAGGCACCACGTTTTAGCAGGAAGCTGTGCAGTTCGGCAGTGCTTCGCCGTTGCCCCGCCAGCACAGCCGACACACCGGCCAGGAAAACAAAGGTGGGCGCGCAGAAATGCGTGATCCAGCGGGTGAAAAACAGCACCACCGTTGTTGCCTCCATATTCGTCGGCGAGGGGCCGGGAAAGTGCAGGAAATCGCGCGTATGGTCCAGCGTCATGATGACCATGATCAGCCCGCGGACGATATCAATGCTGTGAATACGGTTTTTCATTACTGGTGATTTCAATGGGTTTATTGGCCCGGCAGCCTGGCCACGGTGCTCCCCGATGCGAGCTATTTCAAAGTTAAGAAATTTCCAGCTCTACCGAACGCCCCCGATTCGGTTAGCATCAATACTTTCAACGTGAACAACTACCCCGATGTTATTGACCCGTCCACCACACATAATGCAACTATTCACAGCAGCAATTTTCCCATTTTTTGGGTTACTGATTTCAGAATGGTAAATTTAAAAAAGTGACGACCCACCCAAAAAGCGCAATGGCCTGCCAGGGAAGCGGGCCGGGCGTATGGCCTGTGGGCAGAAGCATTTTCCTGGCTTGACTTTTTGGTTACTTTTGGGTCAAGCCAAAACGGCGAAACCCTCTTGAGCACCTATAAAAAAACAAACACCCGCGAAAAACTAACAGCCCCCGCGGCAATTGAGCGGGCAGATGCTGACTGTATTGAATACATATTGTTAGTTAGATAGCTTGCGCGGAGATTGCCACTCAGCCTATTGACGGATCGCAATGACGGATGGTTAATGTTACATCAAAAGCTTTTCTTTTATCGTTACCTGAAGCTACTACAGCTATTTATAATGCCCCATTGCCGAGATCACAAAAACGGTCACGGTTTCGTGTTCAACTTTATAAATAAGCCTGTCTTTTTGATTTATTCTGCGCGACCAAAAGCCCGATAGTTCGTATTTTAATGCTTCAGGGTTGCCGGTGCCGGTATAGGGTGTATCGGTAAGTTCTACGAGTATCTTTTCGATTTTTTTAATGCTTGCCTTATCGCCTGATTTTAAATGGCGCTTTAAATGAAGTTGGGACAGTTCTTCTATTTTAAGTTTAAACTGCCCCATATATCATTAGGATCAACTTCGGTATAATTGCCTCTTTTTTCGGCTTTTTTTACCATGGCCACAAAATCAGCGTCATATGGGCTTTTTTGCGTTTCGACACCAATTTTCCACGCTTTGGCAATGGCTTTTAAAGCCAGTACCTGGTCTTTGCTTTGCGGGTGCATGATCAATGTTTCCATATACAAATTTACTTAATTTTATATCCAAACCAAAATCTGTATTCAATACTTGCGCTCGTTTATAACGAGGACTTAACATGTACGTAGCAGGTCAAGCTCGCGGTCATAATCCGCCATTCGTTCCCCCTTCAGGGGGTTAGGGGGCCAAAAACACCTCTTCCCTAATCTCCGGTATGATCCCCTTCTCCAAAGCCGTATCAAAAAGCAGCTTAATCGCCTTGCGCCCCTCTTCACCCAAATCTATAGAGTATTTGTTTACATACAGCTCAATATGTTTATACATCACCTCCTCGCTCATTTCCTGCGCGTGTTCACGTATATATTCCAATCCCGATTTTGGATTGGCAAAAGCAAACTCCACCGACTTACGCAATACCCGGTTTATTTTATGCTGCACATCTGGCGGCAAGTTGCGGTTAGCCACAATACCACCCAGCGGAATAGCGCAGCCGGTTTGTTTTTCCCAGTAATCGCCCAAATCGATGATCTTTTTAAGGCCCTTATCCTGGTAGGTAAAGCGGTTTTCGTGGATGATAAGGCCGACGTCTACCCTGCCGTCCAGCACGGCATTTTCAATGTCCGAAAAAACCAGCTCTACCTTGTTGGTAGCCAGCGGAAAGGCCAGCCCTAATAAAAAATTAGCGGTGGTGTATTTGCCGGGGATTCCAATTTGCAGTTTGCAGTTTGCAGTTTGCAGTTGTACAGATAACGCTTCGGGGTTATCTCTGCAAATCAACATCGGACCAACACCGAAGCCCAGCGCGCTACCCGCGTCCAGCAAAACATATTTGTCTACGATATAGGCAAAGGCGTGGTAACTTAGCTTGGTAATATCCAGTTCGCCGCGAAAAGCTTTTTGGTTCAGCGTTTCCACATCATCATAAAACACTTCAAACTCCAACCCCTCCGTATCAATTTTATGGTGGATCAGCGCATTGAAAATAAAAGTATCATTTGGGCAGGGCGAAAAGCCGAGGGTTAGTTTCATTTTTTAAAATTTACTTATCTAATAGTCGCCGGTGATAATTTATTTGCCCTAAATGATAGGCCAAATGTGTTGCTAAATGAGTCAGAAAATATTCGGTGGATGTTTTCTTATCCAGCACCACCAACGGGTATTCGGCTTCTATTTGCCCGGCCGTTATCGTATCCAACACGGTAGCTATCATATCACGGGTATCTTCAACCATTTTAACCAGTTCGGCCCTGAGTATATCTTTCAATGAAAATTCCAAGTCCCTTTTTCGGATATACCCGGTGTTACCTAATTCGGCGCCGATAAAGGCGTTAAGGTTACCTACCAAATGCAGGCATAAATTACCGGCCGAGTTGGTTATGCCTTCTGCTATCTGCCAGATATTGCTTTCTGTTTGATAAAGTTCAAGCTCAGTTTTTAACTTATTCAGGTCACGGATAAAGAGTTGTTTTAACGTTTGCTGTAGCATCGTATTTAGTTTAAATATTGAAATTGCCTTCCGGTATAATCACTGCCTGGCTTTTAATCAGTACACTGTCTTCTTTTAATTCGATATACAAATACCCTGTGCTGGCCAAGATTGTAAAGATTTTAGTTGTAAGGGTTGTAGAAGTTAGTAATTTAAACTTTTACAACCTTTCAAACTTTTACAACCTCTAAAACTTTTCCATAACACTTACAACAACTTCAACAACTCCAGCGCAAAGTTATTCAGATTTTTCACAGCAAGCCCTATCTGCCAGTTGTCGCGGTTACGTTTTTCTACATAATTTGACACTGCCCTGATCTGTATGCAGGGCACCTTCAGTTCGTGGCAGGCATAAAAAAAGGCAGCTCCTTCCATGCTCTCTAACTGCGGGTTTAACCGCTCAACAATTGCGGCTATAGATGCTTCATTACCATGTACGGTATTTACGGTAATGGCGGTAGCTTTAGCAGGGCTGATCTTTGTTGTAAACTGGGCAATGTTTCTCGTCGGCGCAAAAATACCTGCACCAAACCCTAACTGTTCAATACTGATGAATTTTTTATCGTCTTCGGCACCCAATTCGGCAAAGGTATCCCGGGTTATTTCTACTACGTCGCCTAAAGCAATGTTACGGTCAAAACTTCCGGCAATGCCCACATTAATCACCAAATGATAAACATTATGCGGTAAGTGCCGGGCCAGCGCAAAAGCTGTTGGCACCATCCCCACACCGGTAATCAGCACCGAGCAATTGGCTACAGAAGTATGGCGGGCAGTATATAAATTGTCCTCGTCCGTTTTTTGCAGCGACAATGCTTCAATTAAAGGGGCAACTTCGGGCAGGGTAGCAGCAACAAGTAATATCCGCATGTCATTTTTGTTTTGACTACTAAGATAAAAACAAACGCCTATTTTTGTTTTGTATATTTGCACCCATTAAATATTATGATGATATACATTACGCGCAAAGAACATTTTAATGCCGCACATAGAATGTACCGGGAAGAATGGAGCGCAGAGAAGAACGAAGAGGTTTTTGGTAAATGCGCCAATCCAAACTGGCACGGGCATAACTATAACCTGTTTGTAACGGTTAAAGGGCAGGTTACGCATGCAACCGGCTACTTAATTGATTTGAAAGAGCTAAAAGTAATTATTAACGACTACGTGATCGAGAAGCTGGATCATAAAAACATCAATAAAGATGTCGACTTTATGGCCGGCAAAATGGCCTCGACCGAATTACTTTGTATCGAAATTTTTAACCAGTTAAAGGCGCCTATCGAGGCTTACGAAGGCGTGTTTTTACACTCGATAAAATTATATGAAACCGAAAATAACTCAGCAGAGTATTTTGGTGATTAAACCTATACAATGATCGACAAAAACGATGTTCCCAACCGGGACGAAGGCATTAACGGTTATGAAAAAATTGACCGGTACAATCCTGAACTGATCAGCAGCCTTTCTGTCCACTACAAAGATGTACTGAAACAAATTGGCGAAAATCCGGAACGTGAAGGATTATTACGTACCCCCGAGCGCATTGCCAAAGCCATGCTTTACCTTACCCACGGCTATGATTTGGATGCTAAAGAGATATTAAGCTCGGCTTTGTTTAAAGAAGAGTACAGCCAGATGGTGGTGGTTAAGGACATTGAGGTATACTCGATGTGCGAGCACCATATGCTACCATTTTTTGGCAAGGCGCATATCGCCTATATTCCTAACGGGTACGTAGTGGGCCTGAGCAAAATCCCACGTGTGGTTGACGCCTTTGCCCGCCGCCTGCAGGTACAGGAACGTTTAACCAACGAAATTCGCGATTGCATACAGGAAACCCTGCAGCCTATTGGCGTGGGTGTAGTAATTGAGTGTCGCCATCTTTGTATGAGTATGCGCGGCGTACAAAAACAAAATTCGGTTACCACTACTTCTGCTTTTACCGGTGGATTTTTACA
>Ga0207032_1032_pt2 | contig 42808 bp, 30 predicted proteins | sample Alteio_BWMinCont_38_FD_153308 | JGI IMG/M metagenome (GOLD analysis project Ga0207032, IMG submission 153308) | Enriched cells from forest soil in Barre Woods Harvard Forest LTER site, Petersham, Massachusetts, United States -... | ecosystem: Environmental > Terrestrial > Soil > Temperate forest >... | reverse complement strand
AAGAGTGATACGACCTCTTTTATTTTTTCTTTTGGACCTAAATGAATTAAGTTTAAAACAGGATCTCGTTCCAATTTTTCTTTAAAATCGGGGAGCCTTACCGCTCGTTGTACTAAGAGTTTTAAAAGATCAACATTTCCTTGTTTAACACACCTAATTAAAAGTCCTTCGTCAGTATCGCCCCAAACTTGCCAGAAAGGGCTCAAAACGCTGGATATTTTGTCTAGTCTAGATTCAAGTTCAACAAGATATTCTTGGTGGTCTTTTCTGTCTGCCGGCATAAACTGAATTAAATTTAGCATGTCCTTGGATGCTTGCACCATTGCTAAAATTTCTGGGTCTCTTGTTAAGTATTCTGCTGCAGATTCCCCTAAAGACTTTCCGAGAAAGGTCATCTTTTTGAGATAATCAATATTTGCTTCGTTGGTCAGTAGAAATTTTAGCATCTCCCTATGACCCATTACAATGGCAAAAGTAACGGGGTAAAAAGTAAACGGGCAATTTAAAATAACATAAGTACCCCACGTGTAGGTTGCGCCTTTAGAAACTAATAATTTTGCAATATCCACATTTCCACATAAAATGGTAAAGTTTAATAAAGGGAAAGGACAACTTAATGGACTTTTGAGGGTATTCACATTTCCTGAATGTACAAGCTGTGATACAAACTGGATATTTCCCACATAAATTTGTTGAAATAGAATAGATTCGTTGCTAAGTCTATCTCGAAACTGTCTTTTAAATTCTTCCAGGGCATTTTGAAATTCAGCATGCCCCTTAGCATCCGCTCTCTCTAGCTTTTCTGGTAACATACCAGACGATTGAGAGCTTCCCATTTGGCCAGAGTGCTCAAAATCATCGGTTGTATCCATGGGAGCCAAGCCACTCTGTTCCGCTTTTTTAGGTCTTAATGCGTTTTCGGATTTTTCAAGCAGACCTAAAAATCTTTCTTGCAGAATATTGGGAGCATTATTATTTTGATGTGTTTTATCAAGAGTTGCATATGAGCTTTTAAACTTTTGCACATACCTTAAAGCACTCTCTCTAATTCCGTTATATTGATTATCTGAAGGAAAGCATAAACATGTTGCAATATATTCATTAAAACTATCGAACAGCTGTTGTGAGATAGAAGGCTTTAATCCCATCAATAAGAAAGAAACTTCCATTGATAATACATAGGAGGCGGGAAAATTTTTAAGGATAGGAATACTGGTTTTTGACTTCAAAAGTCTTTCAGACATTTCTGCACAAATCTGTTTATTTTCTTCTGTGTCCATTGGGAAATTTACAATCAATTCCAATAAATCTGTAATGACTTTGTTAAATTCTATTTCATTACCCTGAATACTCTGAATATTTTTTAAGCGAGCTTCTTCATTTTCAATTTTTTGCTCTTTTTGATACTCTACCAAAGCAGAAAGAGTGGTGAGATGATTAAATAAACAATTGATTTTATTTTTCAATTGAATAGAATTACCACACATTTCCCGACTCCACAGTTCTAGACTCAGTGTAGTGCACTGATAAGCGCTGTAATAATCCTCTGGGTTTAGATTTTTATGAAGTATTATTCCAATACTTATGAGATTAATGGTTACTTTATCCAAAATATCAGCTCGATCTGGCTTATTATATTTCATCAACTTTTCCGAAGCCGTTAATACGGGCGTGAGATATTGGGCGGTTAGCGCTTTTCTATTATCCCCTGCCTGCTGGTAACTTCCTGTATCAAAATATAATCGTAAATTGACACAATGAGCCTCGAAAATGTCACAATTGAATTCTTCTTGCGATTGATATTTAAGTGCTCGCAGCATAAATTCGTTAGCTTTACTACAAGCTTGAAACTGCTTCGTGTTTACAAAATAATCTATGCATATTTTTAAAAATTCACTGGTTTTAAATTTTGTACCTATCGCCGTTTGATCACGATCAATATAATCCGGTTGCGCACTTAAAATTTCTAAGGCTTTTTGAACTTTTTCAATGATGTTCGATATCAGAAGCTTAGACTCTTGGTTTTCAGAGGGGTGTTCTAAAGTTTTAACTAGACACGCAGCCTGTAAAAGATGGAATTCTGCCCTTAAAAAGGGTGTTTGGGGATTTATTAATTCTTCGATAAGGTTTAGAAGTTCTAAGACAATTGAATATTCTCCCAACCGAAAACAATGAACAATTTGCGAAAAAACATTCTTTGACCATTGATAAATCCTTTCATTCTTCACTATGCCCTTTAAACACTGAGCTTCTTTAAGATGTTGCAATAGATTATCACGGTATTGATTAATATCGGGTCCTTTCCATTTAGAACCAAGAGCTAATAGGATTATGTTTACGTGAATACATCCTTTTTCCATTGTGGAGTATCCTAATTGTGCATATAATTTAGTTAATGCTTCGAATACCCGACCCCCTTCGGAATACAATCTAAGACTTAACATTGCATCGCCCATGAATTTTATATGACTAAGTAGAAACTTTGCCTTAGTAACTTCAAGGCTAACCCCATCTGGGTTAGTGTAGCTCCCATGGTCATACGCGGAAGTAATATCTTTAAGAAAATTAGGGGACGAGAGACTTTGCAAAATAATATTAAGTGGGTGTTGAACAAATTCTGATTTTTGCTTTTGGTCTAATTGCACAAATTCAGGGACCTTAGGTAATAACCCCAAAAACAGATTGGCAGATAAGGCCAGAGGGAGTTCTGGGAGAGTGCTTTTATCTAACTTTAGAAAAATAGACCAGATAAGATACAGGCTTTTCGTTAACTGAGGCGTACAATAATCATTATAATGGAATGCTGTTCTGGCATTCGTTTGGGAAGGGTTAGTAAAATCAACCAATTTATAAATAGCCTCTAGATACTCTTTAAATAAAGCAGCATAGTTAAATTTTGGATTATTTTGGGAATTAACACGATGATGCTGAAGAGCCTCCACCCAATCTTTTAATTTACCGATAAAATACTCTAATTTATTAAAATCATTATCTTTTTTATAATCCTTTATCCTATCAAGCAATGCAACGAGAGAATATTTAAAATCTTCCTCAATGGTAGAAGCATGGATGTTTTGAGGGGGGAGAAGTAGCAGGTGACATTCATACAACTCGGTTAATTCTTTTTTTCTGTCAGCCGGGTTGCGACTCATATTAGAAACATTATCTATTTCTTTTCTGATCGCTGCTAATAATTTTTCGAATTTAGATCGATTAATGGAACCTTCTCTTTGTTGCTCTTCGACCAATAGATTACGAATTCTACCCAGTGTTTCTAATCGGGTGGTTGTTTTTTTTAGTCCTGCAATAAGTTCTTTAATATCGGGTGTGGCCGCTGCCATATCTTTCTCCTACAAAATAAATAATTTACTGGTTTTTTAATATTCTATAACAATACGGGGGTCGTGTCTTAACTGTTAACAAGTGCTTTTTACTTGTTAACAGTTAAGACACGACCCCGTTACGACAATTTGTCTACCTATCTAACTGAATGTCTTGTAATTCTTACTATAATGCCGCCCTGCAACTGGCTCACTGACGGTACAAACGAGTTTTATAGGCTCAAATCCAAGTAAATAATCTCTTTCACCGGTAGGAGTTGATGGCGCTGAAGTCTGAGAAGAATTAGATGTCGTAGAACCAATAGATTCTCTGCTACCACTTCTACTTCTATTTCGCCCTGCCACTTCTTGTGCTGCTCTACTTAATACAAGATTAACCTCAGATTTTATTCTATATAGTTTGAGTGAATCCGAGTCGGAATCAGAGTGATCTGGAAAGTCTTTACCCCCCAATTCGTCTTCGACCTCAATGGATACGCCTGTAAATTGAACTTTCTTGCTGCTGCTGCTCGCCTTTAGAGTAAATTCTACATCCGCTTTCGTATCAAAACCATCATCTTCATTGGCATTCTGATCAGGTGTGTTCTCAGGTTCTGGTTCAGAGAAATCTACCCCCATGGTCAATAATTGGGAGCCCACTGAAGCATCCTTTTGCGCAAATTTTCTTAATTGAACGGAACCTGTTTTTCCACAATTTTGTAATTTTACGAACAGAGGATCATTTTCAAACTCTGTATCCCAGTCTAGATCTTCTTCTTCGTCTTTTGGCTTATCTTCGCCTGCCTTAACATCCTCATCTTTGCTAATAGGAGCTGTATGTGATTGCAATTCCATTTCCTTTTCTAAATTCGAATGTGCGACATCGAACGCATCATCTATTTCCTCTAAAGAATCAAATTCTAATTTTTTATCTAATGCGTCCTGTGACAATGACGAACGAGTTGTTCTGATCTTTCGCAAATCTTGTTCTATCAAGTGATATTCTTGTAAACCATTGAGCGTGCCGTTAATACATCTAACAAACCCTGATATATCGTCGCTAGGTTGGTTTAAGGCTTTAGCCAATTCGCCCAAGTTTTTCCATTTTGTCAAAAACTTTTGAATTTCGGGGATCACGCGTGCGTTCGGCGAGGTTAAATCGATGGTATCCGCATTTTTAAATTTTTCGGATAATTTAACTTTTTCTAGACCTCGAATGTTTAGTCTATCTAATCTTGCTAATTCTAAAGGTGCTAGTACAAATACCTTTTTAGTTTCAAGTTTTAATCGTTCCTGAATACTTTTTCTTAGGGCCTTAAATTTACCCTCAATTCGTTTAAATTCTGATTCAAAAAGAGCATTGATTTTTCCGTCAAAACGACTGATTAGACTAGTTAAATCCTCAATGTCTTTCGCGAGGATATCTAATTCTACGAGATCTTTTTCAAAACTTTGTAAAATTTCTGTTGTTTGATAGGTGGTTGTAGGAGAACCTAAAAGGCTCTTTCGTTGTGAGCTCTCGTCAGTAAGTCCGTGTTTTAAATTTGATATATCAGTGCCTAAACGCGTAACATTTTCTAAATTCATTTTAATCTCCTGGATCGTATTATAATTAAAAGCTCATTACTTTTTATTGTTTAGTCAGTTTACTATAACTAGCTTATAAGGTCAATAACTGTATATAAAGTCAGCCATTTGGTTGTTAGCGCAAACTTTACAGTTTTCGGCGCTTTGCTGGTCTTAAAGTTATCCCATAGTCTGTTTCGGCAGATGCTGATTTAACAGGATTTTTGTCTATAAAAGAAAGCACTTCTGAAATATCCATCAACTCATTCACATCTGTCATCTCTGTGTCTTCATCTTTCAATTTAAATCCTAATAATTCTACATCATCATCGATATTATCTTTTGATTGAACCGAAGAATGTGAAACAGGAAGGCGCTGTTGTAGTTCTATAACCGAATGTGGTGCAGGTACCGGTATTCTCGACTTGAGTGTCGAGAGACAATTTAAAAGGTTAAATCGATAAGTTAAGGGTATTTCGTTTGGCTCCAGAAAATCGGCAAATTCAAAAATAAGATGGGTTGTGTTTAATCGATCATTAATAGGAGAACTCGCAACGGTTTTAAATATCGTAGATTTCTGGCCTACTCTTGAATGATAGCCCATAAAGAATGCCGTACGTTGTTTCTGTCTTTTTAGCCTCTTATTTCTTTCAGCATATTCTTTAAAATAAGGCATTCCATATTGAGATTCATTCCCCAGTATTTCGACATCCAATATTTTCCGATTATCCTTTAGCATCTCGAGAAGCTTATCATAACAATAAAAATAATCTGACTTATAATGTTTTATTGTATTTCCAGTATTGCCATGGATATACGAAGACGGTGTAAACCGTAACCCTAAGTGCTCCAGATGAGGATGATTTTTCATAATTTCGAGGGAGCGTTCAAAACACCGTATATATTCAGGCAAAAACAAAGATTCTAATGCAGGATTATTCATTAATATTTTCATTAATGTACTGTCAATGGCATCTAATCCATCTTTTAAACTAGCACTATACTCTCGCTCAACAAGATGAGACATTTCTACATCCACATGTAAAGTGCCTAAGTATCGTGTATGGGCTAATCTATGAAATACCCTTAGCAAGGCTCGGTCAGAGTATCGTATACCTGATATGCGAAAATCACTCAAATTTTTGAACAATCCTCCAATCTGAAATACTAGCTCAACTAGCCCTTGATCGGTGTTCTTTAATGAAAGGACTTGTAAATTATTAGAAAGTTCCTTAGCATCCAAATGCTGAGTACTTTGAGTGTCTAGAGAAAATGGGGGATAGGGTACATCATTAGTGATTCCATTCAAAATTAAAGAATCTAATTTAGAATTGGGAATTCCTCCCCCAACTAGTAATTTTAAAATTTCCTCCAGGTCTGGTACTGAAAAATGACTTTCACTGAGATCTAAATCTTTTAATGATTTGGCAAAAGATAAATAACGCTTAAAGTTTGGAAGTAAAACCAATTGATCATTGAAATTTAATTTAAATTTGAGTTGTTCAATCGGTTGGGCGCTTAAATGCACAAATATGCCGGGGAAATGGTATTTTATCGTATCGGGTTTTTGGGTTCCGATATCAGGGACAACAAAATGGAATTGCTTTAGCGTTTTATGTTGCGTCAAATATTGGCTAAGCCCCTGGAAATCGAATTGATTAAGTTGTGCTACGGGTATCGTAAATTGTAGGCTTGTCACATTGTCACACTGCAGTAAAGCTTTAAAAAAAATCTCACATTGAGTTTTATTAAACCCTGGGCTTTCGAAGATAACATTTCTAATCTTGTGTTTGTATTTTAAGGCTTGTTTAAAAAATTCGAATAATGCATTATTAATTTCTGGTTCGCTTATTCCTTCGAAAGAAATTAATTCCCGGGTAATTTTAATAACAAAAGAGGAGGCATCGGGTGCATTTTCGAGCTTTTCTAAAAGTTTTGCATATACTATAAAAGGATGTTTGCTATTCCCACTTGATACACTATTTGCCATTGTCGTAGATGATGCCGCCATTGGTTTTTTCCCATTGTTAATAATTACAAAAAATATTTGTACCATGTTTTAAGCAAGTTGTCAAGTTAAAAGCGCCTTTCCTCCCATCAATATTGGAATACTTATTGTTCTGTAAAGTGGAGTATGATAAATTACTATAAAGTTACTATAAAAGTGTATTAATTAAACTAAGTGTCATTACACCTTTTGGAGATCCCTCATGTCAAGCACCCTTGAAGAAATGGAAGTTAGTCCTTCTATAGTGGAATTAGAAACTCCTTCGGGAGACTTTTCTGAAGACTCTTTGGCAAACGCTGTCGATTCCATAATAAAAACTCAGGGGTTTTCATATTTTGCAAAGAAGCTTGCCTATGATACAACCATTCAACATTTAAATCTCTCTGGTTTTAAATTTTCCAATAAAGATATTATTGAATTAGCACAGGCATTATTAACGAATAAGACTCTGCAATCTTTGGATTTAACGAACAATGGCATTCGTGATACGGGTGCAGCGGCACTTGGAAAAAGTTTAGAAGAAAATACCACTCTTCAATCCCTCATTTTAACGGATAACCACATTAGTGAAGAAGGGGCTATTGCATTAGCCCGAAGTTTGGAAGTAAATAATACACTGGAAAACCTAGAATTCCCCTGTCAACTAATGGCAGGCGCATACCCATACCCGAACAACCATAAAATAAGCCCTAGATTTGCTACCAAATACTATATAGAAAAAAAATTATCTTACAATGCAAAGGCAAAAAAGGAACTCCCTGCTCATCTCGAGCGAAAAAGACAATCCGAACAGATGGGATCCAGTTACAGTCCATCAACTAATTCTACTCAATCCTTGGTACCCCCCATGCCATTACCTCGATCCGCATTGTATACCTACTTAAAGGAAACCAATACGAGGCTATGGAAAAGAGATTATAGGGATGAATACACCAAGCACATGAATATGATCCCTTGTGAAACAACCCTTGCAGCACTTTGCCAAACTATTGAAAACAATACCTGTGGCGCTAGTTTTAACATATTTTCACACGATCTTTGGCGTGAAGACTTTAGTTCTTCAAAATTCCTTGTGATGAATTTATCTCAACCTATACTCTTTATCACTAGAGCCTTGGAAAAGAATTTCTCAATTCAACTATTAAGTCTACCGCAATGTAACCTACAAAAAGGCGTTGTCGAGATTGCAAAAGTACTGGCTAAAAATAAGACCATTCGATTTTTAGATCTTAGTAAAAATCGTATCGAGGATGCATCCTCTATTTTAGATATGATTGAAGTAAACCAAACCCTTGAGTATTTAGATCTAAGCGAAAACGATATAACCGAAGTTTATAGAACAACAGAGGTTAATCCTATCATCGATAGGCTAGCCAAGATCATCTCCAAAAATGGTAAACTACAACATCTATTGTTACGTGAGATTCGTATTACCCATGAAGATTTACAAGTACTTGCAAAGGCACTTGAAACAAACACCACTTTACAAACACTAGAGTTAACGGTGAATGGTGATTTTTGTGAAATCCATATTCTAACCCATGCCAAAATTATTTTGGATTTGCTCGAAAGAAATCAAAGACTAGCTTCTAAAAATACAAACCCATCTAAAATGGATATGTGCGATAAAAAAAATGATATGGAATTTGGCATTTTAGATGGACAGGGAGAGAAAGTAAAAGAACGCGGCTCATTTGTTTATGGGCCCCCCAGATATGAAGTAATAGATAGTATTTTTACAAATACTTTTAACTTCCCTTTACCTTTATCGTCTTTTTATGACTATTTATCTAAATTAAATTCTATTTCTCGCCGCATCAATTTTTTGCCTAATGCCCCTCGAAAATTATTTTACAAAACTCTCACTAGGCAAAAATTCACACCTGCAGAACAGCATTTTATGGAATGGTATACTAATAATGGTGATTTTTTATTTATATCCTCTATTATTGAAGAACAGGAAATCCAAAAATTCAGACGCCACTATAATGACATGATACTAGATTTAATGAATGAAATACCTAAATTCCTGAAAGAAACACGAAAACAATTCGCTACAAAAATAAGTTCCCAGTCCTTCGCGGAGCGTTTAAAAGAAAATACTCTTCTAAAACTATTTATTATCTGTGAGATTGAATTTGAAGACGTTTCTAAACTAGCAGACGCTCTAAGCAAAAACAGGACCATTTGTTTTATAGAGTTTTCAAACTGCACTTTTTCTACAGATCAGTTCCTTTATCTTTCAGAAAAATTAGCCCTAAACGAAACCATAGAATACTTAGATTTGAGCGAAAATGGCATAAAAGAAATCGATACTATAATTACCTCAAAAGATTCAATAATGTTTTTAACGGATGAGAAGATCGCATCCTACAAAGAAAAAATACTTAAATTGCAAATTCAAATAATTAAAAACATTACTTTGCTTATCTCTAATAATTCTAGGATTAAACACTTAAGATACAAACCAAACGACCTCAAGACGTATTCAATATCTTCGAGACCATTAACTTTAGATCTAATGGAATCATTACAGTTTTCTGAAGTTCATAAAATACTTGTAGAAGCATTGAAAACCAACACTTCATTACAAACACTAGAATTAGGATTTGAAAGTGAAGCTATAGAAGCGTTACTTACAAGAAATAGAAAATTAGTCAAAAAACCTGACGACAACCCTTTCTGTGCTCCTAAAGACAAAGTAAGGTATCGCCCCTCTTCTATGCCTACCAGTGCAAATACAAATGCTTTGGAACCTCTACTATTTTCAAATTTAGGATCTAATGCTAGAATAAGCCCTCTTCCGTTAACAGATGACGTAGATGAGGATCAAGAAATGGAAAATGAAGCGTCGGATTACAACAGTGCCGGAATTGGCTTACCCTTTAAAACAGGATAAAAAACGTCATTAATCATTACAGGAACTTTCAACATGCATATTTATATCGATACTAGAACGAATGAACCCGTCTTAATGGTGAAAAGTCACTTACCCTTATTAAGGCCAATAAAATCTAATCGTGCTCCTAACCCAGAGGGCGCAGGTTTACCTCCTACTCCTTCTCTGGCTTGGTTTTGGAATCATTGTTTAAATACCTTTAGCGACGCAGAGAGAAGCGTAAGAGCGATCAATATGGGATACACTCATCTACAATACTTTCAAGAGCCAACTAAAGAGCAGGCTGAAGTACATGCCCAACAAGCCGCTGCAGAAACTCTACTAAACCAAGGTATCTATATTGATAGCGATTTTAAACATACTTGTTATATTCAGGCTACAAAAGTCGCTAAGGGCGATCAGCCGGAAGAGACCAACCGAATTGCAATGTTATTTGGTCTTCCATCAAGGGAACAGGTTTTGGCCTATTTAAGAAAATATTCTCATCTTCTTCTTAAATTTAAGGGTGTGGTAGAAGATCCTCGTATGAAATATGCATTGGGAAAACATATTCTTAAATCTAATGAATTAATAGAACTATTTAAACAAGTACAACAAGAAAAATCCGTCGAACTTAAGCAAAACTATGATTTAGGTGATATGAAACAAGACGTTTTTAATCCAGATACGAAGCAAATTGAAGAAGAACTACGCTTGCTTCAAGATGAAAGGCTAGAGCAAACCGCTGAAATTCAGGTCGTCGTCGTTACATTTTCCGCGGTTGCTAACGATGTAGCATCTCATACTTTAATTCCTGTCACTACTACTTCCAATGCTACAAATCCGGTTCTTTCTGAGGTTCCAAATTCAACCCCAACGGTATCCCGACTGAGTTTAACAGCTTCTGAAGCTTCTGAAAATGTTTAAAGTACCTGGCTCTAAAATGAACTCCAAGGGTATAGTAACTGTCTACAATTGATAAACGTATATTTTTTTATTATCAATTTTCTCTATTCGAGTTGATATTTTTTCTTCCCAGGTTTTATTCGGATCGCGATCAAAAATAACCAGATGGCCATCTTCTGTACCCGCTATATCCATATATTCGGCGGTTTGTATGAGTCCCTTATCTAGGGTATTACTATCCCTTTTGATTTTGATTTCAATCACATACTTTTTATTTTTCCAGGTTACCAATAAATCAACGCGTTTTCTACCTAATGCATATTCCCGATGCACAGTACCTCCCCCATTGATAACACGTTGTAAAAAAGCCATCAATAATAAATGAGGCATAGATTCTTGATATTGGAATTTTGGTCCCCAAACTTCCGCATTTTCTCTAAAAAACTGAGTAAATCCTATGAGTAGTTTATGCATATTGAGTGTATTAGCATTATCCAAATAGTTTGCCATTGTATTTGGAATCATTTGCTGAACAGTATCTACCAACGTCCTTGGAATAATTTCTTGATATATAGGATTAGCAATTTCCAAGCTATTTTCTTTTAGTAACCCTAGATCCCGCACATATTGAAGATCATCTGGATTAAAAGACGAAATTTCAGTTTTACCACTGATAATAGCATCTAAAACACCTCGTACACGACCATCGTTAAGCCTATCGAATAGTGCGTCAATATGAGTATCACGTCTAGCAATCAGTTTATCTTTGGCGATATCAATAATATCTCGATCAATCCTTACACTTCTATCTAATACATCTCTAAAACAAGCTTGATACGCTAAGGCATTTACGAGCCAGGGTTGACCGTGGGTTAAATAATAAGCGTAGCTTATAGCATCCGCAGTAAAAATTTGACCTGTTTCTTGAGTATGTTGCAAATAAAGAGTTTTCACTTCTTCTTCTGAAAAATCCGGTAATCTGATAGATTCCGCCTTAATATTGAAAGGACTATAAAGTACCCCATGCTCCAAGTGTTCTTTTGATTTTATTTTATAATCCCTCAAATCTCGGACACCAATTAAACAAACAGATTGCGGAAAATGTTTTGGACGATCACTATAACCGGTGCGTAATTGTTTTAATAGTGCAATTAAAGGATCTGCCACCAAGCCATCTATTTCATCTAAAAATAAAACGATTGATTTAGGATTAAACTCAGCCCAATAATGTAAAAAATTAAAAAAAGAGTCTTCACGAATCACCGGCTCACTTAATATATGCTCGAGATGATCGATTATTTCTAATTGATTATCCAGTTGTTTTGTAATTTCTGTTTTTAATTGAACCAGCAACCAAAACATAGCTTTTTGAACATCATTTTTTACAGAATGCGCAGGTTCCGTCGAAAGGTATAACGTCGTATACTTTTGATTGACATGGTTTAGATAATGTACATATTCCCGAATGGCTGTTGTTTTGCCACTTTGTCTTGGGGCATGCAATACAAAATAAAATTGATTTTCAATAAAACTATTCAGCTGATCCCAATCCAACCTATGAGGGAGAAAATAATGTTTTTCTGGAACAATGGGACCCGCAATACAAAAAGTTCTTGGCATCTTTCACTCACATTTCTCAATTCACGACTTGCCAATCAATCGTTTTAGGACGTCGATCATCCCCAATGGCAACATAAGTAAACGTACCTTCGGTCACGTGTTCTATATCACCGACACGCATTCGACTTACCCAGACATCGACTTTAATAGTAATAGAAGAACGACCTGTTTTAAGAACTTTGGCATAACAACACACCAAATCGCCGACAAAAACAGGCTTAATAAAGCTCATTCTATCGATGGCGACGGTTGTTACCCGATTTTGTGCACGTCGATGTGCAAGCACGGCTCCGCCCAAATCCATTTGTGAGACCAACCATCCACCAAAAATATCGCTATACACATTAGCATCTGCAGGCATGGCGAGGGTTTGTATAACCAACTCGCCATCCGGCTCTACTGTGTCTGATGCGTTAGATTTGTTCATCTAGAATTACTTTTTCCTTTGACGGATCCCTTGCTGATACAAATAAATACATAACCCTAAAAACAATATGAAACCTAAAAATGACTCATAAGGCTTTAAAAAGGGGATATTAATGGCAAGCACATCGGTGCTTTGATAGATAGCGAAAGGAATTGTTAAAATAGCGCCTAATATCGCTTCCCCTGCTATGATACCTGAGGCAAATAATACACCCGTATCGGTATCGGTGCGTGGGGCATCTTTTAGATGTTTCTCAACAAAATAGCTGATGACTCCCCCAACTAAAAAGCCTGTCACATAGCCGAAGGGTAAATAAATGCCCAAGGCAAACAACAAAACGGGGAAGCGAACACTGCTTTTTTTGTACTTTAAGAATTCATCTAAAATGATGGCTAAAACAGCCAGACCAGCGCCGAGTTGTATCATCGACCAAGGTAATTTGCCAGCAAAAAAGCCTTTTGCCAGTGTAGCCATAAGCGTAGCTTGAGGTGCTGCTAACGCTTGGTTGGGATCCATACCGGGTCTTGGTAATACATCCCCTATTCCGTAGGCTTCGAAAGTCGTTTGCAAGATAAAAGGAATGACCAAAGCAGACGCTACCGCGCCAACAACCAACATCAGCTGTTGTTTCCAAGGGGTTGCACCCACAATCTGGCCAGCTTTTAAATCTTGCATATTGTCACCGCTGACGCTCGCGGCAACTGCCACTACCCCGGCAAAAATAATGACCAAAGCAGACGCTTTTAGAGCTGCATCGGTATTAACATGAAAGTCGATTTGCCCACCCAAGGTAAACAATAAAATAGAAGCAAACGCAATAATGGCAGCGATAGAGATCCCTGAAACCGGTAAAGAGGTAGTACCAACAATCCCTACGATATACGCTGCAATGGCTGAACATATAAATCCAACAATTAAAGAAAATATCGTTGCAAAAAATATGGTGAACCAGAATAAACTACTATCTATCGCAAAATTTGCGCTTTGGACCAATGTCAAAAACAAAATAAAGGTTGGGATAGAAATACCAACAACCCCCATGATGACATATTTAAAAGGTAAGTCTCTGTCGGTCCGGATGCTTAAGGCAAATTCACCACCTTTGGTTTGCATAGCGGTAAAAGAAGCCTTTATGGCCATCACGATTTGTTTCATGAGGCTAATAACGCTCCATAACCCACCGACGGCTAAAACCCCTACCCCGACATACCGAAAATTGGCTTTTTGAACTGCGGCAAGCGCCGATGGAATATCAGCCGCTTCCGGTAAGCCATTCATAGAAACAAAGATTGGGATTGCAATTCCCCAGGTTAAAAACCCACCGACGGCAAAAGCAACCAACGCTCTAATACCAACGATATAACCGGCCGCCATTAATACGGGAGATAACATCAAGCTACCGCCAAAAGCAGTGCTTCCCATTTTTGTCCAGTACTGAACCTGTTCACCAACGATTTTAAATCCAGTTTGTAAAAATGAAAGGGATGCCGACAATACACTTCCCACCAAAAGTATTTTTGTGGAACCTTTGGTATCTTCTCCGGCTTTTAAAATTTCCCCGGTGGCAAGACCCTCGGGATATGGCAGATTATCTTTAACGACCATACTTCGTCGCAAAGGAACCGAAAACATAACCCCCAAAACGCCCCCAATAATAACAATCACGACGGTTTGGATATAATTAAAAGAGTGCCAGTAACCCATAATGACTAAGGCTGGTAAAGTAAAAATAACCCCTGCAGCAACGGTTTCCCCGGCAGAGGCAATGGTTTGGACCATGTTATTTTCTAAGATGTTAGATCCTCTAAAACTCCGTAAAATCATCATAGAAATTAAGGCGGCAGGAATAGAGCCTGCTATGGTTCGAGCAATTTTCAAACCGATAAAGGTACTAGACGCAGCAAGAAGAATAGCAAGAAGAATGCCTAAAATAACACCCCGTACGGTTATTTCGGGTAATATTTTACTGGCCGGTATAAAGGGCTCTACGCGAACTGAATCATGTGAATCTATTGCCATTTTCATTTCCTCGCTATGTATAACGTCTAACTTAGAATTCAGGCTAAAGTCAGCCTAAACTCCAATGGCAAAGGTTATCACGATTGAGGCTAATGATAAATAGATTTATCGGATAAAACGACGGTAGCGGCAAGGGTGGCATTAAAGACGATAAAGGGATCTTCATCGAATAAGTCTTCTTTAATTCTTAAAACACTGGCATCGAGGGTGCCGGTCCGTTCGCGATATTCGACTAAATTGACGAAGTTTTCGCGTAAAAACTTAATATAATCTTCAAAACGGTAATTCGTGTCCAAGGCGTGATCCTCTTTTAGCAACGGGCCTTCTTCGTTCTGGTCCCGTAAATTCGGCAGGAGTTTGCGTACCAAAATAAGATGAGGACTCTCAGAATGATTTTCAATTGAGTTAGGTTTCTTAACTTTCTTTGCTCGTTTCATTAGTCCATGTTAACATAAATGGGGATCAGAATTCCACTATTAAATGACTGATGACAACGACGGGGTATATATGTCCAAAAAAGTAGCAGATTCTATCAACTTTGAAAATAGCTTAACGGAACTTGAAACCGTTGTAAAAAAAATGGAGCAAGGGGATCTGTCTTTGGAAGATTCTCTACAAAATTTTGAACAAGGCGTTAAGTTGGCAAGACTCTGTCAAAATGCGTTGAAAGACGCAGAGCAAAAAGTACGTGTGTTGGTGGAAGAAAATGGAATATTGAAATCCGAGCCTTTTTTAGTGGAAGAATAATGCCACCAATCACCAATCCTCGGTCTTTTCTGCTTCTTCTTCTAGTACTTTAAACTGACTGGTTAACGTTTCAATGCGCGCAGATAAATCTTCTAAATCTTCCCCTGTTTTTGCTAATTTTTCTGAGCCTTCTAAATCCTCCCCAGCTTCGGCCATGGTATCCGAAATTTCTCTTAGTTCTTGCGCCTTCGCTTGCATCATTTTGGAAGAGTTGAGAGTTTCTTGAAAGGCTTCTTGGAAACTTTCTAATAAATGATTTAAGGCTTCGGCCATTTCCCCTATTTCATCCTGAGATTTTACCAAAATTCTCTTAGTCAAATCCTGTTCATCCGCTAACACTTTAATAACAGCACTAAATTTTTCAATGGGGGTACTAATGGCTTTAGAAAGTGCGATCCCTACCAATATAGAGATACCTATAATGATTAATGCCACGATTGGGGTTGAAATTGAGATGCTTTTAAATAAATCGGTTATGGGTTGAAACGCTTCGGTTTTATCAATTTTACTCAAAATAGCCCAGTGTAAACCCAAAATATTAACTGGGGCATAAGACATTAAAACCGGTACGTTACGATAATCTTCAAAAATACCAAAACCGGTTTCATTTTTTTCAAAAACATTTTTTACCCCTTGCGAATGAACGGGTTGCAGTCCAATTGTAGTTTTTTTAATATCCATAGCAATTAAAGTGGATTCTGGTAATCCACTTTTTTTCATTAAATCTAGATACTCCTGCGGGGACTCGACAAAAAAGCGACTCATGGTGCGTAATAAATAGTCAGGACCAACCAAATAAGTTTCTCCGGTATCTCCCATACCTTCTGCTTTCCACTGATTGTTATTCGTCATAATACTATTAATGACATCAATCGGTAATTGAAATATTAACACCCCTATTTTTTTACCGTCCTTATAAATTGAAGTTGCAATAAACGAAGCTTCGTCATCATAGGAAAGTAAATAGGGCTGATAATCGCTGATGGCAACAAACTCTCTGACAGTGGAATCGTTCGCTTCTCGGAATACCTTACCTAGATCGGTTTGTGAAACGATGCCATCTTTAAGGTTTGTGGTAAAATCCAGTTCTTTATAAGTAGTGTAAACAACATCACCGGTTTTAGAATCAACTAGAAAAATATCGTAGTATCCAAACTTCTTCAAAAAATTTAAAATACTGGGATGATATTTTTTATGATACTCATTAAAAGTACTGCCATCTTGCGTATCGATTAATTCGTCTTTATTTCCTAGTGGATTTGGATTTTGTATCACAAAATTATATTGTAAAGCAAATGCAGAATCATGTAGCACATTTAATAATTTTCCGGCATCAATATTCGTTCGAAAGCCATTTTGTTTATAATATTCGTCCGAAAAAGATTGTAGGAATTGAGTAATGACATCTGTTTTATATTGTCCGATTTTAGCCTTGCCGATTTCAATTGCGTAATCTTCAAAGCCTTTGGTAAAATCTGACATCGCATCGATGATCATTCGATCCGTGGCAAAGGCCAATAACTGATTACGCGTTTCATTAAAATATCTTTCAATTTCAGTTTTTTTAATCTCCCGGATAGCAACCAGCTCTTTTTCAGCATCTTTTTCTAATGCATCACGGCCCATAAAATAGGTTAAAGTGCCAATACAAATGCTGGCTGAGACTACTCCTAGTAGAGCAACCATGACCGTATGTAAGATGAGCCTGTGACCAATGCGCAAACTTCCCCCAAATTCCACTTTTTAAAGGGTGGCGTTTCATAGATCGGCAAAAGATGAAAAAATCTTTATTATATTTTATTTTGTTTTAAATGAACTGTAACCAATTTCATCAATGGAAGGTGAATCCCAAGTTCCAGTCACATGATAATAGTGGCGAATTATTTTGGAACCAAAAAGTTTATCGATAACCAACCCCCCCGCAAGTCCCACAGGACCGCCAACTACCAACCCTGCCGCAGGCAAGCCCACCGCAAGTTTGGGCATAACGATCATTTTTAAATCTATCGCTTTATTTTTGAACTGTGCTTTCCCTTGCATTTCGATATTGGCGGCAGGTCCTCCAATTAATAAATCGTTCACTTGGACAACGCCATTAGACAGTTGCATATGACTGCTCAGGGTATCGTAGACAAACCCTTTCTTATAGACATCACTAAAATCTAATTTTAAACGTCGCCGAATATTATCGACATTTAAAAGTCCAAAAATTCTACCCAAACCGGGATCGACGCCTAAAATACGTCCTTGGTGTAATTTTACGTCGGCATTACCTTCTACGGCTTGAATGTTAAATTGTAAAAGACTTTCAGGCCAAGATAAATTAAATTTTATACGACCTCTCGCTCCTCGCATCATGGTGGGATACCCTAATTGTTTAAATGCCGATCCCATATTCGTACTTAACATATCACCCATTAACGTCGTGCGCATCTCTTCTCTCCAGTCCCATGTCCCTTTAGCTTGCAAGTAATACGCTGAGTTACCCAAACTCAAGTTAATAATATCGTATCCATTTTTACTTGGAACTAGATTAACTTGTACTTTACCAAAACGCACATCATCATATTGAAAATCCTGGCATAGGAACAAAATACTCGGTTTATTTTCTTCTAAAAGAGATTGGGATGAAATAGTAGAATTATTTTGTTTGGTCAATTTAAGGTGTTCTAAGTTAATATTAATATTCTCTTTTGTTCCCCTTCTCGGTAAAGACAAAACCCCTGTAATGTTGGGTCCTGCTAGTTTCCATTGATTGTCTCTTTGTAAAGAATCCATAGCAATGACAGTATTATTTAATATGAGATCGGAAACTTGAAATTGATCAATTTTGGCTTCGACTTTGTTCTCGGTAAAATTAAAATTTCCCTTGAGGGGAAGCGGTTTTTTTCCTTTAAGGGGTGTAATGGTAGCATCCATGGTTGATAACCACCCATCGACTTTAGTTTCTTTTTCGTTTAAAGGAATATCTAATTTTAATTTTAGTTGCATGTTTCCGGTAGGATTTAGTAATTCTAGGGGTTCACCAACTTTCTCTTTCAAGGGCGTTAAACGTAAAAATTCTATGCCTTTTTCTATCTTTCCTTGTAAAGATCCATCCACCAAGATATGAGTTTGGTTTGTTTTTCCAATATTTTGAATTTGTGTCGTTATTCTGTCTGTATCGATCCCTAAAATTTCGCTTTTTGCAGCGACAATGGTTAATTCTCTGTCCTTAAAATTGATGTTTCCCAAAATATGATCAATGGTTGGCCACTTTTCGTTGTAACGCAGTTTGACGTTTTGAACAGCCATATTCCCAGCCCAATGGAAATGCTGAAACACCTGCGACAAGGTTAAATTACCTTGAATAATTTTCCCCGCTTCAATAGCATTCGTAAGCCAAACGGCCCACTCGGGATCTTTATCAGTCAATGCAAAATAACGAGATAATGAATTTACATCCAGTGCATTTATCGATAATTCACAGTTTGCGTCTATGCCTTTTGGAGTCTCAAAAAAAGTTGTTTGGAGGTTGAATGTGTCATTGCCAGTTTTAAGGGTTCCTTGGCTTTGTGCAAGATTAATATTCAATGTTAAGGGAACGAAGGGTAGAGGCACGCTTTCTCCCACTTGAATTTGATGCCGCGCTTCAAACATAAAAGCATTTTCTTTAGAATTTATCCAATAAAAATCGCCATCAATCCTTTGCTTAATTTCACTTCCGCCCAAATGCCAACGAATTTTAGCGTGTTTAATCTCTAAAATATTTCCCTTAGCTAAATGAGAGAGAAGTGCTTTAACATCAATGGTGCTTGGAAGGGTTTCGTTGTTTAATCCTCGAAGCACAAGGCTCCCATCTTTTTCTTTTCCAATCGAAAGCTCAACATTATCCAAAGATAATTTTTTGAATTCTATTTTTTGATGCCATAAATATTGTATGGGGTTAACCATAACCCTTGCTTTCTCGATATGAATAAAAGGAACTGGAATTTCTGGATCAATAATCGTAAGATCTTTTAGAGTTAGTTCAAAGAAAATTCCATGCCAATCAATTTCAACGAGACCTATTTTTGCAGGCATGCCAATTTTTTGAATCAGAGTTTGTTTAATGATGGGTTCAGAGTTCTTAACCTGAAAGGTAAACCAAATACAAAATCCAATCCACGTCAAAACTAATAGGATTACGAAGATAATCAAACCAAAAAAGATGCGCCTAGCCCATCTAATCAATGGTCTTTCGTCCATAAAACTGTATAAGACGGAAAACAAAAGGCCACAACAAAACACTGGTGAGCGTTGATAGCCAGACTAATAAAGTTTGCGGTGGATTTCCCACACCCCATCGAGTACAAAGTATGGTTAATTGTCCAAAACCCACTAAAACTAAAATGCAAAGGGTTCTTATCCAAAAAGAATGTAATCGTAATCGGTATCGTAATAAATGGGTTAAATACGCAACCACCGTCATGGCCAAAGCATTTTCACCTAATAATCCCCCGCGCAAACCATCCATAACCAGCCCAACTGAAAAAGCGGTGCCCACACCAACTAAGCCGGGCTCATTCATCATCCAATAGATCAAAACCAGACTCATCCATTCTGGTCGCGCCCAATGCTCCTCAAAAGGCAGCGGAATAATGCTGAGTATCCAAGCGATTAAAATGGATATGGCGCACACAAAAATTCGATACATCCCTATCCTTCTCATGGGTTTGACGCCTTTTGTACCAATAAAACTTGTCGTCCACGTTCTAAATGTGCACTGGGCGTCACCTGTACTACAGGGAATGGTTCACTGGCGTCATGCAACACTTGACTAATGGTTCCAACGGGATATCCCGAAGGATACCTACCATCTAATCCCGAGGTGACTAAAAGATCTCCTTCTTTGATATCTACGGTATTTGCAACATGTTTTAAAGATAGAGTTTTTTGCTTACCATTCCCCATCACAACTCCGCGCACACCATTTCGGACATTTTCAATGGGGACACCATGATTTGCATCGGTCAGTAAAATAATTCGACAGGTTTTAGGAAAAACTTCTGTTACTTCACCCATTATCCCTTCTTCATCTATCACCGGCTGTCCAATATAAACGCCTTCGCGTGTTCCTTTATTTAACAACACTCGATGGTTTAAAGGATCGGAATCCACTCGGATAATTTCTGCGACTAATAAATTTTCACCCACACGCGGAGAAGATTTTAATAAAGCTCGCAATCGAATATTTTCGGCTTCCAGAGACATTAATTTTTGTAATTTGGCACTTTGAATAAATTGTTCTTTTTTTAAAAGCTCGTTTTCTTGAACTAATTTTTGATGTGTGATCACGGATTGATAGACAGCAGTCCCGGTCTGCATCACGCCATCCACTCCTTTTTGTAGCGGTGAAACAATTTGGGATAAATACGCTCGTAACTTATCGACTCGGTGGTAATGATGATCAGCAATCATCAACCCTATCGATAATGTAATTAAACACGCTACTTTTATGCTCTGATCGGGTTCCCGAGCAAATAAAAATTTAATAGTTACAAACTCCTAGATTCTGAATTCTATTATTCCGTCGATAATAAATCCGAACTGCGTTCATCCATCATCTCTAATGCTCGACCGCCACCCCGCGCAACACAAGTTAAAGGATCTTCTGCGACAATGACAGGTAACCCAGTTTCTTCCATTAATAATCGATCTAAATTGCGTAACAATGCACCACCACCGGTTAATACCAGTCCTCGTTCTGCGATGTCGGCAGCGAGTTCGGGAGGTGCTTGTTCTAAAGCTAAACGAACGGCACCAATAATGCCAGAAAGAGGTTCCTGCATGGCTTCCAAAATTTCATTACTATTGAGCGTAAAACTTCGTGGAATGCCTTCTGCCAAATTACGACCTCGAACTTCAACTTCACGGACTTCCTGTCCCGGGAACGCAGAGCCAATTTCTTGTTTAATTCTTTCAGCCGTCGCTTCGCCAATAAGTGTGCCGTAATTACGACGCACATAGTTAACAATGCTTTCATCAAAACGATCACCACCGACTCGGGCAGAAGCAGCATAAACAATACCACTTAAAGAGATAATGGCTACCTCGGTGGTTCCCCCACCAATGTCGACCACCATGGAGCCACTGGCTTGATCAACAGGCATCCCTGCCCCAATGGCAGCTGCCATGGGTTCCTCTATTAAGTAGACTTCGCGAGCACCCGCACCTAATGCAGATTCTCGTATGGCACGACGTTCAACTTGTGTAGAACCACAAGGTACGCAAACCAACACGCGAGGACTGGGTCGTAAAAATTTATTGGGATGCACTTTGTGAATAAAGTGCTGCAACATTTTTTCGGTAATATGGAAATCGGCGATAACACCATCCTTCATTGGACGAATGGCGGTGATATTCCCGGGAGTTCTTCCTAACATGCGTTTTGCTTCCAATCCTACTGCAACCACAGATTTTTGGCCGCCAGCTGATCTATCATGGCGAATGGCAACCACTGAGGGCTCATCTAATACCACCCCTTGGTTACGCACATAAATTAAGGTATTCGCCGTACCTAAATCGATTGAGAGATCGTTTGAAAATAATCCGCGCAAAGCCTTAAACATATTTTTCACCCTACGTAGTAATTGTTTCGTTCTTAGTCCGACGGAGTCGGCCACTACATTATGTGGTAAATTTGTGCGATAATCAATTGCGGAGGAATTTTCATGCCGATTACTCAACAAGACATTCAAAATATTGCACATTTGGCGCGACTAGAGCTCGAAAGCTCTGTCTCGGGCCAATCTCTTCAAAAAGATATAACACAAATTGTTGAATTAGTGGATCAAATTCAAGCCCTAGATACCGAAGGCACTGAACCTATGTCCCACCCTTTAGAAGGACTCACACAACCGGTTCGAGAAGATTTAGTTACTGAACCTAATTTGCGTGATAGTTTACAGGAACTGGCCCCTGCAAAAGAAGCGGGGTATTACCTAGTGCCGCAAGTCATAGAATAGTAACGCAAGCCATAGAATAGTAATGAGAGAAAAGTAATGTATACATTAGCAGAGTTGTCAAAAGGACTAAAAAATAAACAGTTTTCGAGCATTGAAATTACAGAAGATTATTTAAAGCGCATTCAGAAATATCACAAATCTTTAAATGCGTTTATTACTGTTTTAGAAGAAAGTGCAAGACTAGAAGCAAAACAAGCGGATGAATTATTAAAGAAAAACGAAGCGGGTCCTTTAACCGGTATTCCGATCGCTTACAAAGATATTTTTTGCACACAAGGTGTGAAGACCAGTTGTGGCTCAAAAATGCTGGATAATTTTATTTCACCTTATGATGCAACCGTCGTTGAAAAATTAAAACAAGCCGGCACTGTCATGGTGGGTAAAACCAACATGGACGAATTTGCCATGGGATCGAGTAACGAAAATAGTTACTACGGCCCTGTTAAAAATCCTTGGAATTTACAAATGGTTTCAGGAGGTTCTTCTGGCGGCTCTGCGGCTTCTCTCGGTGCACGATTAGTTCCAGGTGCGTTAGGCACTGACACCGGAGGCTCCATACGTCAACCAGCGGCTTTATGTGGCGTTACCGGTCTTAAACCCACCTATGGCCGAGTATCTCGCTTTGGCATTATTGCTTTTGCTTCGAGTTTAGATCAAGCAGGCGTTTTCGCCGAAACCGCCGAAGATTGTGCGATGTTATTGCAAGCCATTGCAGGGTTAGACAGTAAAGATTCTACCAGTGTCGACAAACCGGTTCCCCATTACACAGAAACTTTGAATAAATCGCTTCAAGGTTTAAAAATTGGCTTACCGAAAGAATATTTTGGAAAAGGTCTTCATCCTGAAATTGAACGATCCGTTCAGGAAGCAGTAACGACATATGAAAAATTAGGCGCCAGTGTTCAAGAAATTTCTTTGCCCAATACTGGGTTATCCGTACCTGTATATTATGTTATTGCACCGGCAGAATGTTCTTCTAATCTCTCTCGATATGATGGTGTTCGATTTGGTCATCGTGCAGCAAATCCAAAAAATTTAGAAGATCTTTACAAGCGAAGTCGTGCAGAAGGCTTTGGTAACGAAGTCAAGAGACGTATTTTGATCGGTACTTATGTATTATCTGCCGGATATTACGATGCATATTATCTTAAAGCACAACAAGTGAGAAAATTAATCAGTAACGATTTTCGCGAAGCCTTTAAAAAAGTGGATGTTATCTTAGGACCAACCAGCCCTACCCCCGCTTTTAAAATAGGCGAAAAAGCCAGTGACCCTGTCAGCATGTATTTATGCGATATTTATACCATTAGCGTTAATTTAGCAGGACTTCCTGGAATATCCATACCCGGAGGGTTTGTCGACGGCTTGCCTATTGGCTTACAACTCATTGGCAATTATTTTGAAGAAGACAAACTATTAAATATTGCTCATCAATATCAACAAGTGACAGATTGGCATAAAAAAGTGCCTGAAGGATTCTCATCATGAGTACTCATCCCTTATTCGAACCCGTTATTGGTTTAGAAGTGCATGTGCAACTTTCGACCAAATCAAAACTATTTTCAGGGGCTTCGACTTTTTACGGAGCCGAACCTAACTCGCAAGCGTGTATTATTGATCTCGGATTCCCCGGCGTATTACCCGTTTTAAACCAAGAAGTGGTGCGAATGGCCATTAAATTTGGATTGGCGATTAATGCAGAAATTACCCCCCGCTCCGTTTTTGCTCGAAAAAATTATTTTTATCCTGATCTTCCCAAAGGGTATCAAATTAGCCAATATGAACTCCCCATTGTTGGGAAAGGCAAACTAGAATTTGTGTTAGAGGATAATACCAAAAAACAAGTCGGCATTACCCGAGCGCACTTAGAGGAAGACGCTGGAAAATCTGTGCACGAAGATTTCCACGGACTTTCGGGCATAGACTTAAATCGTGCGGGGATCCCTCTTATCGAGATTGTTTCTGATCCCGATTTACGCTCGGCCAAAGAAGCTGTCAGCTATTTAAAAACATTACACGCTCTAGTCCGATATCTAGAAATTTCCGATGCCAATATGCAAGAAGGCTCTTTCCGGTGCGACGCCAATGTTTCGGTACGACCGAAAGGTCAAACAAAGTTTGGTACGCGCGCCGAAATTAAAAACGTCAATTCTTTCCGCTTTGTCGAAAAAGCCATTAATTACGAAATTGAACGTCAAATTGAGTTAATTGAAAGCGGCAAAACCGTGGTGCAAGAAACCCGTTTATACGATTCCGACAAAAATGAAACTCGGCCAATGCGGACTAAAGAAGAAGCCAACGACTATCGATATTTCCCAGATCCCGATCTACTCCCGGTTGTTATCGAATCTTCTTTTATTGAAGAAATTCGAAAAACACTTCCAGAATTACCGGCGCAAAAATTATTAAGATTCGAAAAAGACTATGGACTTAGCAATTATGACGCCTCTGTCTTAACCAGTTCTCGCGAGATTGCAGATTATTACGAAGCGACTGTGGGTGCATCCCATAACAGCGATGCCAAATTATGCGCCAACTGGGTCATGGGCGATCTATTGGGCGCTTTAAACAAAGCCAATCTAGAGATTGAAGAAAGCCCGATTTCTCCTGAACGACTAGGGAAATTAATGTCTCGAATAAATGATAAAACGATTTCTGGAAAAATAGCCAAAACCATTTTTGAACATCTTTGGAACAGTACCGAAGACGTCGATAACATTATTAAAAAACAAGGCTTAGAACAAGTCACGGATACCGGCGCCATCGAAGCCATTGTCGATAAAATTATTCAAGATAATCCCAGCCATGTGGCCGATTATCGAAGTGGTAAAGACAAACTATTCGGATTTTTTGTGGGTCAGGTCATGAAGGCAAGCCAAGGCAAGGCGAATCCAGAACAAGTGAATGACATCTTAAAAAGAAAATTACAGGGATAGCATTGAAGTTTATGGCAAACTTTAGGAAAAAGATTTTTTTTAGTATCTTTATTCTGTTGTCTTCAATTGTTATCTTTGCTTCTTTTACCTATTTAATGGGCAAAGTATTGTCAAAAGATATCTCACTTGAACCCATTTCACCTAAAATTAATCCTGATTTTAAAAACTCAAACTTTTCCTCACGATCTGGGGTTTACTTAATTTCATACGCCAATGGTCCTGAAGTTTATTACAAAAACCAAAATGCCTTGGCCGCTTCCACCCTTAATAAAGGCATTGATTTTATTTTAAATTATCGGCGTTCCCTTTTAGATCCCCTGTTTGTAAAACAACACGCTTCTATTTTAAATCAGAAAAAAGGGGCGGGCTTTTGGTTATGGAAACCTTGGATTATTTTAAAAACGCTAGAATCCATCCCCGAAAATGAAATTCTGATTTATGCCGATACGGGGTTGCTCTTTAGAAATCCTATTAATTCATTAATTGACTTAACCCATCAACAGGATATTATTTTATTTGAATACGATCCTGAAAAATACTGGGGTAAACCTATTAATGTCACCAAACGCGAAGTTTTTAAAGCTTTAGATTGCGATACTGAACAGTGTCATCAGGGTAAGCATGTTTGGGCAGGTTTCTTAATTTTAAAAAACACACCCAAAAGCCGAGATTTTATCAAACGCTGGCTGGAACTTTGTTGTAATGAAAAACTCTTGACCGATGATTTAGATCCGCTTGTTCAACAACATTCAGACTTTAAGAAACATTATCATGATGAAGCTATTTTAAATGCCCTGTACAATAAAAATCCTAGTGAAACATTTCTTTTTCAATCTAAAGTATTGTTTGATAAATATGCGACTTGGCATCATCGACATTCTAAAATTGAAGATAATTCGTTATTGATTGCACATTATTATAATTCTTATTCGAAAGTTTATTCTATATTAAATGAACTTATAAATAATGATTTAATATTGTTTTGTAGGCAACTCTTCTCGAAACATAACGGCTCTTCATAATTTTACTTAACGATATAACGATATGACGAAGTCATGATTTGTTACGAAGTATGGCGAATTTTTCCTGTCGTATTTTTCCTTGACGTTTTTTATAAAGTTAGTTATAATCTTTTTTTTTAACAATAGAAAGTCACTTAGTCGTATTACACAATCTAATTTTTAAATAATAGGAGATTAACTTGAGTACTGTAGAAAAATCAGAAATTATTCCTGAAAATCTAGAATCCAAAATATCCCGTGAATGGGAAAAATATAAACTTGAAACCAGTGTCTTTGTAAAAGCAAATAATACCTTAGGCAATTTATTGGTTGCTTGTCATATTATGGGTGATGGTCGTGGTGATTTAGAAAATTTTATAAAATTCGTTCAGTTTGGTTTAGATAAAGTCGAGTTTACAAAAAGATACCAAAAAGTGTATTTACTTTCCTGTTCAGAATCTTATGCTGAAGAAGTTGAAAGAAGAGTAAAGGCTATTGGAATAGAGAGTTATTCGCTCATCATTTATAAATCCGATTTTGAACCTGAAACAGGCTTGCTTATTTTAAATGAATATCAAACCAATGAACATTTTAGACAAGAATTAGATGAGGTGGAACTTGTATTTAATATATCTACCCCTTTTATGGAAGAATTCTTAACCCCTATTTTAGTCAGAAAAGCTCCGAAGGTTGCCGTACCCATATTTAATATACCTGAATTAGGTGCTCCCAATGCGCGAAAACTTATCGAATCCGAAAATTTAATACTTCATCATGAACACAGACACAAAAATAATATCCGAATCCGTAATACCGGTGCGGGTTTCAATGAACACGGATTTTATTTGGGGGGTTCAAACGTACCCAAGTTAAGTACCCGCGAGAGAACAGATTCCTATAGAGCGAAAAGATTGGCTACTATAGAAGATCGAGAATTTTTAGGAAAAATGTTAGATATCGATCCAAAGTTAATTACTGAAGAACATTGTCTTCAATTTATAAAGCAATCTCATCTATTCCCTGCTTATTTCCAAGAGGGACCTTATTCTTCTGCTGTTTTTATACTGGGTCTTGCTTTAAGTGAACTGCATAGAAATCATAAATTTAAAGAATTTGTATGTTGTGTAAATCCAAACAACTTTTCAAGACTGGCTTTTAGCTCAGACATTTGCAAGGAATATAAAATACAAATTTGGTACATTAAAGACAATGAAAAACCGATAAAATATGGAACTCCCACAAAAGAAAACCCACAACTCTTCATCAAAATATATGAACATTGGTTTAAAAATAGCGATGATCGAAACTGCCTATACGATGCCTCTTCCTTTGGTATGGGTTGTTCAGGCGATACAGATTTTGAAACAGCATTGGAAAAAGGCTCGATTCCCTTTTTACAAGTAAGAAGGCATAAGCTCTTATTTCTAATGGATTTTATAACATTACTTCAAGATGCAGGTTTTTTACAATTGGTTAAGTTTTTTAAATGTTTAAACCTTTTGTATGGAACCAATATAGAAAGAGAAGATATACTGGCTGACCGTCAAAAAAATGTGTTGAATTATGCAAAAGAATTATCAGGGTATTTGAATTCTGAATTTTTGAACGAATGGAATCTTGCTATAAAACTACTTTATGCTGACTATAATTTTTCTGTCATTCTTCCTCAAATTATTGAACAATGCATCTACTCCTCTCTTTTGGAAAGATTAACAAAACAATCTCCCAAGGACAACAGATTACCGGGATTACAAGATCAAATATCCAATTTAGAGAATCATATAAATAGACGAAGCCAACATCAATTTAAAAAGATATTGGAGGATATTCGAGAAAAAAGAGTCGGCAAATGCCTAAATTTAAGCAATAAAAATTTCTTACCTCATCAATGGGAGGCTATATTTGAAGCTTTGGCTAAAAATCCTGATATTGAAGAACTAAATTTAAGCCACAATTATGATTCTGCCAATACTCTGGTTCCTCTTCTCTCAACCTTCATGAAAAATGATAATCGCATTAAAAAATTGAATCTTGAACATTGTTCTATCGATGATGCGTTGTTAGAACATTTGTGTACGGGACTTCGGAATCATAAAACAGTCGAAAAACTTAATTTAAATCAAAATTCAGTGGGTTCCACGAATCGTGGAATGGATGCTTTGGCTAAAGTATTAGTTCAAAAAAATTGTGCAGTTAAAAAATTATATCTATTTTGCAATACAATTACTGACGCATCGTTGAAAGGGTTAATACATATTATTAAGGAAAATACTTCCTTAACAGTATTCCATTCGTGTGATGCCAACATCAGTGAGCACGGCAAGCATCTACTCGCAGATATGTTTCTTCAATACAATAAAACTATTCGCAGTAGATTTTTCGTTAGTGTTAAAGATGCTGAAAAGCGCGAACGCATTCAAAAAAAATTGTTTGAGAATGGCGAGGCCTCCGAAAATAGCCTTCAAAATGCATTATCTAATGTATTTAACAGTCCAAACCCTCAAGTTGAATTTACAAGGATATTACATGAACGTTTGAAAAACCATACTCCAGCAGAAAAAGCCAAATCGATCCCATTAATTTCTTCTTTCTGCAAAATGTGCGGTTTTGATGAAAAGAAGATGATAGCAGAAATGTTGGGATCAAATACCCCAAGCCCTGTCTCTTCAACGTCTAAGCCTGCATCCTCCAATGGATCTCAATCACCCGGCGATTCAAAAGGAAATGCAGAAAATTCAACTCTGGTTCAAAATAGAACTGAATCTACTGATCCGCTTGTTTTTTCAAGAAATTCGAGATTTTCTGATGTTTTTGCGAGCTTTCAATCTGCCTCCAAAATACAGTTTCCAAATGCCAAATCGTAAATGAACGGGGTCGTGTCTTAACTCTTAACAAGCTCATAAAACTTCACTTGTTAAGAGTTAAGACACGACCCCACTAATCCATGCCTGTATGTTAAATCAGTCTCACTTCGAAATTTCGAAATCCTTAACCCGGAAATATTAGATAATTTACTAGACTGCCAACATATTGCATAAATTTTCTTGATAATCCCCTAGTAAGGGATTATCCTAAAATATTATGCAAGATAGAAATCCAGCCTTAGGCCCATTGGGCGCAAAATTTTTTGCCTACATGCAAATGAAGGGGCTTGAAATCGTCTGTACGGGAGAATTACAAAAACCATTTAAAATTTCGGCCTTACAGGAGCGAAAATTGCTTTTCAGGCTGAATAAAAGCGGATTGATTTTTCGTCTGCTTCGTGGTGTTTATGTGGTGCCAAAGGGTATACCTCCTGGAGGGTATTGGCGACCTAACGACTACTTAATCGTTGCAAAATATATGGAGTATTATAAAGCTAATTATTACATCGGTGGCCTTTCAGCTTTTAATAAACATGGCTTCACTACTCAAATTCCAAACCAACTATCAGTCTATAATGACAAAATATCAGGCTTAAAAAATTTTGGTGGCATTAAGATTAGATTTATTAAAGTTGCGAAGAATACTTTAATTGGATTCGATTCAATTCAGATTGCATCGCACCTTGAAACAGTTAACATAGCAAATTTAGCGAAAACAATCTTAGATGGAATAAATTATAGCAATCGGTATCAGACTCTACCTGAAGCTTATGAGTGGCTAAAAAAGTATTCAGGTGATAGAGATTTTTTAAAAAACTTTATTGACCTTGCGATGAAATCGGTTAATAATAATGCAATTCGAAGAATTGGTTATTATCTTGAACAACAAGATGTAGGTAATAATATTTTGCAACCTTTGCTAAGGAAACTTCGAACGAGTACAGGTTTAGTGTCACTTATACCTAAAGGATCGCGTAAGGGTAAAGTTAATAAAAAGTGGGGAATTATTGATAATGCTTAATAATACTGATGAGATGTTAGACTTCTTCAATCATACCAAAGAGTTTATTGCTGGTGTTCAATATACTGCTGCTAGATTTGAATTTCTAGATGTATTGGTAGAAAAAGACTTTCTTTGCTCATTAGTTTTGAAATATTTGTACAATAACTTGGACATAGCGTTAGTTTTCAAAGGAGGTACACTTCTTAGCAAGGTGCATACTGAATTTAATAGAATGAGTGAGGATTTGGATTTTGCGATTCCTATGCCATATAATGCAGCTCGTAATCAACGAAGCCAAAGCATCAAACCAGTTAAAGAGGTATTAAGTCAAATCAATACTAATTTACCCATATTTACAATTAAGCAACCATTAATGGGTCATAATAATTCCTGCCAATATACAATGGAGTTAAATTATAGATCTAATCTTACACAAGGCTCTGACAAAATATTAATTGATATAGGTATGCGTGATGAACTATTAATGCCCGCACATAAATCAAACGCTAAGACTTTACTTATCGATCCATTCTCCAAAGCGAATCAAGTAGAACCTTTTATCATCATGGGTTTGCATCCACAAGAAGCTTACGCAGAAAAAACTCGGGCTGCATTGTGTCGTAGAGAATTAGCTATTCGAGATTATTATGATTTAGATTACGCATCTGTTAACGGACTAATTGATTTTGAAAATGATGCATTCCTTTTGTTGGTCAAAAAAAAGGTTCAGCATGAAATAAATTTTCATAATTTTAATAGTCCAGTAACAATTAAGTATTTGCAAAGCAAAATTAAAAGTGAGCTTGAACCAACGCTTAAAAAAGAAGGTATTGCAGCTTTTAATTTAGATAGAATTCTTACACGGTTAACTTTATTATCTCAAGATGTGAGTTTAAACCATACTGCATCATAAAAGAAGTTGGTGAATGTGAATCAAATCATCCCACGCTGCCCTAATTTCCATTTTACAGAAGCAATGGTGAGGGGAATAATCAGTTGTTTAAATCCCTTCATTCTTATAGCTCTTGCAGCCTCTTTTAGGGTGGTTCCCGATCCAATATAATCATCGAGCAATAGCAAAGGACCCTGCGGTATAGGATCGGACTTATAGCATATCATGTTTTTATTCACATTGATTCGTCGTTGATCGTTATTCAAAAGTTCACCTTGTCTCTGCTCAGGCGTATTTTTCCACATTAATAAATCCAAGAAGAATGGAATTTTTAAGCGTTTTTCGAGTTCAGCAGCAATATGGTTTCTAGCGACCCACGTTCTAGAAGGTATTACCACAACCGAGGTAATCTTATTTTTTAGCTTCAAACTATTAATTTTTTCTTCTAGTTTGTCAATAATGACTTTTAACACCCTCAAAACTTTTTCCTGTGAAAAATCCTCGTTCGTTCTGGTCTTCATAAAGTCAACAAATAGACTCGAACGCATTCCTCCATCTAGTAGAGCAATCCCCTCTGCAATATTGTTTGTTTTACTTGGGCAAATAACAGCAGTACGAGAATTCTCCCAAGCAGAGATTTTATCTACTTTATGAATATTAACAACGATTTTAGATTCTGGTAGGCAAACATCACAATGCCCACACTTATCTGTCAAAACAGTATCCCCTAAGGATTGTCTTAACAATAACATACGACACTTTGATTGTTGTTCTGAATACTGCAGCATTTTATTTAATTCATCGGTTTTAGTTTTCAATAGTAGAGTATAACGAGTTAGATCAGGTGTCGCGGTATTATGGGTCCTTTGATACACCTGTTTACCGCCACTACTGACTTTCTTTATAAACTTTTGTTCCACGAGTTCACTCAAAATGGTTGTCACTCGTGTAGGATGTAAGCCTGTTTCTACTTTAATGCTTGTTAAATTTAGACTATTTTCTTCTAAAACTTGAAGTGTTTTATTAAAATCCTCTAAGCTAGGTAAAGCTGAACGAATAAAATGCTTCTGGATTTTTTGATCTTTTGCATCAAAGATCAATGCCCCTGCAGCTGGATGACCATCACGACCACAACGACCCACTTCTTGATAATACGCGGTGATAGACCCAGGCACGTCAAAATGAATAATAAAACGAAGATTTTGTTTATCGATGCCCATTCCGAGAGCATTGGTTGCCGCCAACACTTGAAATTTATCTGAAATAAAATCCGTTTGTAATTTTTGTTTAATCTCCGGCGAGAGCCCTGCATGATAACTGCCTGCCTTTATTCCAACGGTTTTCAAATATTCTGCCACAAATACCGTATTTTCTCGCGTGGCACAGTAAATTAATCCAACCTTTGGAGCATTAAAATTAGAATTTTTCTGAAAATTAAGGACAAGTTCTTCACAAAGGGCAAGTTTTAAAGCTGTACCAGAGGCGGAAAAACATGACAAAGCAATATTGGGGCGATTCATGCTTTCTCGATGAACTACAATATCCTTGTGCGTGGTGGAAAGTTGTTTTTTAATATCTTGTTCGGTTCTTGCATCTGCAGTCGCCGTTAAACCCAAAACCTTAACCAATGGGTTTTTTAATTGGACTTTTGAAACAAAGTCTAGAATAATTCGGTAATCGGGTCTAAAATCGTGCCCCCAGGTTGAAATACAATGCGCTTCGTCAACCACGATCAAGTCAATGGAAAGATTGCATAGAAATTGAAATCTATCAATATGTCCAAATTGTTCGGGCGCTATAAATAGAATTTTAATCTCATTCGCTTGTGCGCGTCTTCTCGAATTTTCATTTTCTTCATCCGTCTGATCAGTATTGATACTCGCGGCAGGGATCTGAAATCGAGCATTAAGATGTGATAGTTGATCTCGCATCAATGCTAATAGGGGTGAAATGACAACGGTAATGCCTTTAAATAAAGTACTAGGTAATTGATATAATAAGGATTTCCCATGGCCCGTCGGTTGTATACAAAGCAAACTACCATGATTTAACAATACTTGAATAGCTTCCAACTGCCCTGCCCGAAATTCTTGAAACCCAAATTTATCCCGGAGAATTTTAATCAGTTTTTCAGTTTGAATAGAGTCTTCCATTACACAACTCCTGTACTTTTTGTCTTCATTGAACCTTCAATTACATTTTTAGAGTAAACCGGTGCAAAGCTTAACTCATTTAGATTCTGGTTACAATCAAAAAATGAAAGAAAAGAATAGAAATATAAAAAATAAAGAATAGTTCAAACTTCACTTGTTAACAGTTAAGACACGACCCCCATTTAGAGATTATGATTTCGACTTATTAGCATCCGATTTCTTATCATCTACAACTACTGCTGCTGCTGCTCCTTCAAAAGAAACAGACTCAATCCCTCGAGCAGCAGATGATAGCAATACAGGTTGCACTACTGATGATTCTGATGGTTTAGGCTGAGCTAAAAGATACGCAGGAGTACTCATTCTTTCCTCAAGCTGTTTAACATCTAATCCAAAAATTTCATCATAATGTAAAAAGCATAATGCTTGCGTATGTTTGGGAGTCCACCAGTTAAAATCAACATCTTTCGGGGTTAATTCCTTTTGATGTCCAAAGGGTTTAAAGAGCACTACCATAGGTAACATAAAATTCGAAGAACCTGGAGTCTTTTCTTTTCCTACAGCCCCAAATAAATTTAAAGCAGTCAATTGTGAATAATGTAAATGTGCAACTTCACTCCATTTATATTGGAAAGATCCCATGACTGTAGCATGAGATGGAGTGAATCGAGGATCAGACACTTCTTCCCAAGACATGTCTAAATGAACCAAGCCTCCTAATTGATGACGTTTCATTTTTGGCAACCCCTCATTCAGCAATCTTAAATCTGCTTCTTGAGAGCCATACTTTTTAAAGAGTCCTATTAGGGTATGAACCTCACCACCGATGCAATCTATCATCTCACTTTGATAAAACCAAGCTTCTTTTGCAATTTCTAACGGTACTCCTTCCCCAGCCAGCAAACGCAATTGTGAAAACCCGCCTTTTGAAGCAAGTTTTAATTGCGGTAGAATTTCGCTCAATGCTTTCATCCCTGCTTCCGGAGAAGGGAATTTTTCAAAAAAATTAATAAATACACCAATACAAAATCCTTCATCATCTACTTTGTTATCCCAGGATTGGATTAATTTACTTTCGTAAAACCAAGGTTGTGAAAAAATTTCTGCAGGTATTTTTTTTGATTCAATGGCATGCAACAATGGACCTCCATAACGCCATTTGGATAAAACTACTTTTAAGCCAGCAATACAAGTCTCAAGTGAACGTTTCTTCTGGAAAATTTCCTTTAAACCTTGAGTAGTAGTGGTGGTGGGTTCGGCTGTTTGAATAAAGGAACTCTGAAAAAACCATGGCTGTACAATAACATCCACGGGAATTTCGTCGCTTTCCAATAAAGATAACATTACCCCATTTAATTTTGGTCCGATTTCTTGAATTAATTTAAGACTTGCTTCCTGATTAGATTGACTGTTATATAATTTTTTGATTGCCAGTATAATAGCAGAACAACTATATTTACTAATACAATCTTTTATTAATTGTAAAGGTATTCCCGATCGGATAACAAAGCCAATTGAATCACTCCAAGCATTGTTATGTAAAGATAATACTTCTTTTGCTTGCTTAAAAAAATCTCCTGTCGCTTCTTTTAATGCTTCCTGGATGCTTAATTTTCCAAGCACAATATCTTTTCTGACTTCAATAGACTTTAAATAGATTTGCTGATCTTCGATTGTGTTGGCATCAGATAGCGCTACGTCTATTTCTTGTTCTTTTAGGATAACATTACCCATACACTCATTAACGGGTGATTGTAGGTTATCAGGCAATTCTTGAGTTCTTTTATATTGACTTATCTCCGCTACCAAGTCTGGGTAGTAGGGTTTTAATTTCTCAATTAAAATAGATAATCCTGATTCTTGAGCCTCTCCCATTTCTTTTTGGTCTTTAGCTTCTACTACTTGGCTACGATTTTCCTGTGACTTAACCTTTTCAAGCAATCTCGCTTGTGATGCTCTTATCTCGGATTCTGCTATACCGTGAGCTTGTTGTGTTGCTACTTCTGCTGAGGGATCCATTGCTTGCTCAGCATTGTCATGATCAAAACCTAGACCTAATGAAGCAGCTAGTACTTCAGCTGTTTTCTTTTTTTCTGCTTCGATTTTCGCTTTTAATTCTGATACTCTTGCTCGGTGTTCTGCCGCTCTTGATACTGCTGCTGCTGCTGCTATCTCTGCCTGATTTGTTGCCATAACACCCCCAAAAGTAGGTTAATTAGATTATGAATTTAAAAACATAGAGTATAATAACATAGATGAGCAATAGGTAAAAGCAGTGGAGTGGGGGAGCCTTAATTATTTGTTCTTTAACTTTTTATGAAATTTCTGTAATCGCTTGCGCTTATGTTGCTGCCTGGGTGTTAAGGGGTTCTTTTTCCCTGCGAACGGATTTTTACCCGCTTTAAATTCAATCCGAATGGGTGTACCTTCTAGTTTTAAGGTCGTCCGAAAAGTATTGATAAGATATCTTTTATAACTGTCCGCAATGTGTTCTGTTTGATTACCATGTATAACGATAAGCGGCGGTTGCTGACCTCCGGCATGCGCATAGCGTAATTTAATTCTTCGGCCTTGCACCATGGGCGGAGGATGATTTTTAGTCGCTTCTTCCAAGATTCGAGTTAACTTTGGGGTAGATAAATCTTGTCTTGCGGATTGATATGCTTTTTGAACAGAGGTAAATAAAGTACCAACGCCAGTTCCGTGTAACGCAGAAATATAATGCACTTTTGCAAAACTGGCAAACAATAAACGATAATTGATTGTTTTTTTAATTTCATCTTTATGATGAGAAGATAGACCATCCCATTTATTGACAGCAATGACGACTGCTTTTCCAGCTTCGATTACAAATCCCAGTAATGCCAAATCTTGATCGGTTAAACCTTCTTTTGCGTCAAATAGTAAAATGACAACATCGCTGGCTTCAATGGCTTTTAACGATTTTACCACCGAAAATTTTTCCACAACTTCTGTAATGCGTGCGCGCCGACGAACCCCGGCAGTGTCAATAATTGTGTAGGGTTTTCCTTCTCGTTCGAAGGGAATATCAATGCTATCTCGAGTCGTTCCCGGTGCATCTAATACCACGACGCGTTCCTCACCCAATATTCGATTGACGAGTGTGGATTTTCCGACATTGGGCCTGCCGATAATGGCTAGTTGTATTCTTTTTTCAACATCTTCTTTTTCTGATGGTTCTTCTGATACATCGGAAGCAGAAGGCTCTTCTGTTTCTGGATGAAAATGATCGATGGTTGATTCTATGAGTTGTCTCACGCCTCGCCCATGACTGGCTGAGATGGGAATAGGATCACTTAATCCTAATCTAAAAAAATCGGCGCAAGCAATATCGGGATCTAACCCTTCTGTTTTATTGACAACCAGTTGAACAGGTTTACCTAACGTGCGAAGTTTAGAGGCAATTTTTTCATCTTGCGCATTTATGCCACTACGCGCATCGACCATAAAAAAAAGCGTGTCGGCTTCTTCAATGGCCGTCCACGCTTGTTCTTGAGTTAAAATATCGATCTCTGTCGTGTCTATGCCCAAACCACCGGTATCGATGACAATAAACGGACGATCGCCTATACGCCCTTCTCCATATTGACGATCTCGAGTGACGCCTGGTAAGTCTATGACTAACGCTTTACGAGACCGGGTGAGCTCGTTAAAAAGCGTTGATTTTCCAACATTAGGACGGCCAACAATCGCAATAACAGGAACGGTCATTTTAAGACCGCTAATTTTCCAGAACGTCCTAAAACGACCAGTCTATTTTCCAAAGCAACCGGTGCTGCTTCTATGCCTTTATTATCGACTCGATCACGGGCTACATAGGATCCATTGGATTGGGATAGAAAATGTAAATATCCTTCTTCATCACCCACAACCAGATTAGACCCCATAACGACAGGTGTGGTTAACTGCCGACCTTTAAGGCCTTTTTGTTCCCAAAGCGTTTCACCCGTTTTTTTATTGACGGCTCGAACTAATCCCCAGACTTCGGTGATATAGAGTACATCTTTAGACAGAGCCATCCCTGAATTGGAAGAGATATTACGTCCCCAAAGTTCGGAGCCGTTTTCTAACGAAATAGCAGCCAAACGGCCTTGATAACTCACCGCATAAACGACCCCTTCGGAAATAATAGGATCGGAACTGATATCGGCCATGCGTTGAACATCCGAGCGACCTTTAGGTGCCCCTATATCTCGTTCCCATTCAACCGTACCATCGTTTCGATTTAACGCACGAAGTTTTCCATTTGCAAATCCAACAATAACGTGACGATCGTTTACAATGGGTCTACTGCTTTGCCTTAATACAATGCTGGGGGTATGTGAGTTATAACGCCACTGGACACGTCCATCTTGTAAATTAAGTGCAGTCACACTGCCATCAAGGGCATGAACAAAAATGGAATCTCCACCTATTGTCGGTGCTGCTAATACCTCCCCGGAGAGAGACACTCGCCATAGGAAGGATCCATTACTCATGCGATAGGTTAATACTTCCCCATTTCGAGTTCCCACGGAAACAAAATCTTTAGAAACCGCAGGTCCTGCAGAAATAGTGGTATTGGTGTTAATTTTCCAAAGAGAAGAACCTGATTGTTTATCATAAGCAAAAATATGACCCTTATGATCTGCAATCACCACCGAATTTCCTATGGTTGCGGGTTTTAGACGGGCATCCCCTTTTCCTAAACCATCACTGTCAGATTTTGTCCAAACTGTGGCTAAATGCTTTCGCTTTTCCTTTTCAGCTGTCAATTTTGGAAGAGGCTCTTTTTTGGGAACTTCTGAACGATGTTCTAAATTTTGACAGCCGGACATAAAAAGCCCTAAGCTTCCTAAGAGTATTAAAATAGTACTTTTTTGAGAATATTTCATTCTATATCTCCTTTATTCGTTTGTTTCTGAACCAGGCTCCGCGTCGGAGTCGGGATCTGAATCGGAATCTGAGTTAGAGGCTGAATTTGAATCAGAATCGGAATTTGAATCAGAACCTGAATCAGCATTATTGGAATTACTGGAATTACTGGAATTACCAGAGTTTTTGGAATCATCCTTTGAACTATCCGTCTTATTTTTATCGGTACTTGATCCTTTTGATTCATCAACATCGGGAACATTACTTGGCGCATCCAAAGTTTTTGCATCGGCGACGGTCTTTGCCTTTTCTATGCTTTCATCGCTTAAATCGCTTTGCTTTAGTTGTAACCAAGGAACGGGAACGCCTTCGGGAGCACTTTTAAGTGCCAGCGCATAAGCCACTCGCGCTTTTTCTAAATCCTGTCGTTTTACGTAAATATCCCCCTTGGCTTCTTCATATAAAGTTTTATAATTCCCGGGAGATTTGGCATCGTTTAACAGTTTTAAAGCTTCATCTGTCTTATTTTGGCTCGCTAAAACTCTCGCCAATCGCACTGTCGCAATATGTTGCACAGCGCCCGGTTCGGCGACGGATAAAGCCGTACGAAGATTTTTTTCAGTAGCTTCTAAATTACCTTGATCAAAAGTGCCCCTGGCTAATAACAAAGCTGTCAATGCAGCATAGGGGGTATTCTTAAAGTTTTGAATTAGACCCATACCTAATTCATTGGCCTTAGTGTATTCTTTTTTGCGGACTGCTACTAACACAGCATCGTATACTCTAGAAGCTTCGGATGCGGTCGTTTGGGATTTATATTCAAGGTATTGACGTCCAATGACAGCCCCAAAGATTGCAATGATCCCAATGAGGACTAATTTTCCATAGGTTTCCCAAAAGGTTTTATTTGCTTTAACTTGAGAATACAATGGTTTCGTCTGTCTATTTTGATCTCTATTCACACGGACCCCCTAAAATATTGATTTAAAAATACGCCTAATTCGGTCATCTTAACCGACTCTTGCGGCCTATCTTCCCTTAAAAATTTTACCCCTAAACTGTCGCCAGAAAGCTCTTGTTCGCCTAAAACAAAGGCTATTTTGGCGCCACTTTTATCGGCCTTTTTAAATTGATTTTTAAAATTGCCACCCCCACAATGAGCTACTAATCGAAGGGAGGGATAGGCATCTCGAATTTTTTCTGCAATTTGCAAGGATTTTTGTTCGGGAACGAGGCCAACATTGATTAAATACGCATCGATGCTCGTCTCTACCGTAAACCCATTTTCCTTCCATAATAACAAAAATCGTTCTATTCCCATAGCAAATCCGACGGCAAATGAAGGATCGCCTCCCAGTTGTTCTATTAAATTATCATATCGACCACCCGCACAGACCGTTCCTTGAGATCCCAGCCTATCGGTCACCCACTCGTATACGGTACGATTATAATAATCTAAGCCTCGCACTAAGGTAGGATTAACCGTAAAATTAACCCCTGACTCTTTTAATCTTGCTTGAAGCCCTTCAAAATGTTCCAAGGACTCGGCATCCAAAGTTTCGTGTGATTTAGGGGCATCTTGAATTAGAGGCACCATCTTTGCATTTTTACTGTCTAAAATACGTAAAGGGTTGGTGGTTAAACGTCGTTTGCAATCTTCATCGAGATCATTTTCATATTTAGAAAAATACTCTACTAATAAAGCTCGATAGGCTTTTCTAGACGTATCTGTTCCAAGACTATTAATCTGCAAAGAAATTAATTCACTGACGCCCGTTTCTTTCCAAAAACGATCCATCATTATAATATGTTCAGCTTCGATATCGGGTCCAGTCAACCCAAAAGCTTCCACTCCCACATGATGAAATTGCCGATACCGACCTTTTTGCGGTTTTTCGTAACGAAACATAGGTCCTTTGTACCACAACCGTTGGATCTGATTGTGTATTAACCCATGTTCTAAACACAGTCTGACGCAACCGGCGGTTCCTTCGGGTCGTAACGTAATACTTTCGCCATCTCTGTCTTGAAAGGTGAACATCTCTTTTTCGACAATATCGGTAACTTCACCAATCGAACGTTTAAAAAGTGCGGTGTCTTCTAATAACGGCATGCGGATCTCTTGATAGCCGTAACTCTCGATTAATTTTTGCCATTTTACATCAAATGCCCACCAAATCGGTGTATCGAAGGGCAAAATATCAGGCATACCTTTAACACTTTGAATTTTTTTAATCATAAAGTTGATCCTATATACCCCATTTCTTGAAGCGCATTTTTGGCTTGAAGACGGTTAGGATCACGCTGTATTGCAGTTTTTAAATAGTGCTCTGCTTTTTGATATTGGGCTCCTTTTAACGCACACAAGCCAGCATTTTCATAAACTTCGGCGGTTCGCGCATATTTTTTATCGGTTAACGCATTTTGAAAAGCTGCGTCGGCTGCAACAAATTGTCCTTGACGACAAAGATAGGTACCATAATTATTATAAACAGCACCTAAATTGGTCGTTGCTAATTGAATCGCCTCTTTATGTTCTTGTTCGGCTTCTTTTAAATCACCGACTTTTTCGAGAAAATACGCATAGGAGGTGTGGGCTTCGGGTAGCTTAGGGGCTAATTGTAAGGCATGGGTTAATTTAACTTTCGCACGAGAAATTTGTTCCATTTCTAAATATCCTAACCCTAGTTCGATATTAACTAAAGCGGATTTATTAGATTTTGAAATGGTTTCAGATTTTGTCTTTTCTCTACCCCAATCGTTAGCGATTTCTTTCTTAACACATCCCATTAAAAATAAACTCCCGTTTGCTAACAATCCTACACACAGAATTAAGCTTCGGCATATTTTCCAACACATGCTTTGCCTCCCGAAACTTTGAGTAGAAATTTTTCTTGACGTCGAGTTTTATCCAACACTTTACCCACTAATTGACCACACGCTGCGGCAATATCGCTCCCCCGGGTTTTGCGAATGGTGACAACGTAGCCCGCGTTCACGAGAAAATTTCTAAACGCTAAAATGTCATCCGAGTAAGATCGTTCGTAGTCTGCACCCGGGAAAGGATTAAAGGGGATAAGATTAATTTTACAAGGAACTTTTTTCAATATTTTTGCCAGCTGTTTCGCGAGTTCTACGGAATCGTTTACACCCCGCAGCATTACATATTCCATGGTCACACGCGCACGAGGTTTAGGGGCTACGTAGTCTTGACAGGTTTTCAATAAAATCTCTAAAGGATATTTCTTATTAATGGGCACTAATTGATTACGTAATTCGTTATTTGGCGCGTGCAGTGACAACGCTAATGAAACATCACTTTCTTTTGCTAGTCGTTCGATATTGGGTACAACACCCGAGGTACTTAAAGTCACACGCCGTCTGGGTAATGCATAACCGTCATCATGACGCATCAAAGACATGGCTTTAATGACATTATCGTAATTTAGTAATGGCTCGCCCATTCCCATCATGACCACATTGGTAACACTTAAAGAAAGCGGCTTTAATTTTTGACAAGCTAAAAAAACTTGTCCAATAATTTCGGCCGTAGTTAAATTGCGATTAAACCCTTGAGTTGCTGTACTGCAAAACGTACAATTTAAAGCACATCCCACTTGAGAAGAAACGCATAAAGTTCCGCGAGATTCTTCGGGAATAAACACGGTTTCGATAAGGCTACCGCCCGCAACCCGCATTAACCATTTTCGCGTGCCATCTTTTGAGACTACTTCTTCGGCAATTTCGGGAGGCTCGATTTTTGCCATTTCTTTTAAACGATTTCGCAAAGTTTTGCTTAAATCGGTCATGGCATCAAAATCCACAATCCCAAATTTGTGGATCCATTTTAAAACTTGGCGTGCATGGAAAGGTTTTTCTTCCAGATTGACAAAAAAATCTTTTAACCCCGATTCATCGAGTTCTAGTAAATTGATTTTATCAATTGAAGCATCCGTAGCATCCATGGTTTTTAAATTACCTCGAAAAAATTTCTTCTGGCTTAAAGAAAAATTCAATTTCCATTTTTGCGGTTTCTGGGGCATCGGACCCATGCACCACATTTTCATCAATGCTGGCTGCAAATTCTGCACGGATGGTACCCGGAGCTGCGTCCTTGGGATTGGTCGCGCCCATCACTTCCCGATTTTTCAGAATGGCATTTTCGCCTTCTAAGACCTGGACCAGGACAGGCCCCGAACTCATGAATTTGACAAGACCGTCGAAAAACGGACGACCTCGGTGAACATTATAGAAATCTTCGGCTTGCGCCTTACTAAGATGCATCATCCTAGCGGCAACGACTTTTAAGCCGGCTTTTTCTAACAACGTTAAAACTGGCCCAATGACATTTTTAGAAACTGCATCGGGTTTAACAATAGATAAGGTTCGTTCTATGGCCATAATTAAGCTACTCCACCAACTTTTAAAACACAATAACAATAAATAGAACAGGATTATACCTTGACTGACTACCCTAAAGCTAGAATTATGGTTTTACAAAGGAGAATTTTATGAAAACAGGTTTATATCAACATTACAATGGCAATTTTTACCACGTCCTCGGCATTTGTCGGCATTCAGAAACCCTGGAAGAAATGGTTGTGTAT
>Ga0207032_1035_pt1 | contig 43003 bp, 37 predicted proteins | sample Alteio_BWMinCont_38_FD_153308 | JGI IMG/M metagenome (GOLD analysis project Ga0207032, IMG submission 153308) | Enriched cells from forest soil in Barre Woods Harvard Forest LTER site, Petersham, Massachusetts, United States -... | ecosystem: Environmental > Terrestrial > Soil > Temperate forest >... | reverse complement strand
ACAGCCCCTGCGGCAGCCCCTGCAGCTATAGCAACCAATGTTTTCGCTGTTGCAGATCCTGATTTTCCATTAGTGGTTTCTGAAGATTGATCCGTGTTTTTCATGTCTTTTGTTTAATTTTATAAGATAAAAAAGATTTAGAGCCTTTTTGAATGATTCAATAATGTCATAACAAATCCAGGGCTGAAAAGTTTCTACATTTTTTCTCCGTTAATGAAATAAGATAAAAGAGTCCAAAACATTAACCTGTTAAATGCGTTAACCTATAAAACAATTATATTGAGACAGATGGATACTTTAGCTGAACGAATGAATATTCTTAAAAAACAAGGATACGATACGGAATTCAAAATCGCTGGCAACATGTTGAAAACCATAGACGGAAATGATTCTTTTTTGCCTGATCAGATTAAAGTAAATGAATTTTTCAGATTTGAGGGAGATTCTGATCCTGCCGATATGAGTGTACTATATGCCATAGAAACTGATAGCGGGAAAAAGGGACTGATCATTGATGCCTTCGGAGCTTACAGCGATGCTGAAGAATCGGATTTTATGCAAAAGATCAGGGAATTACACAAAGGTAATATCTACTGAACCCTCAAAATAAGCATAAATATTATTTTGGAACTACCGGAGGACCTGCAGGTACATGCTGTGGCTGGCCTTCTGCAGGTGCTTGTTGTTGATCTGCCGGAGCAGCATTGTTTTTTGCCGGAGCAGCTGGTTTGGCCTTAGGTTTTGCTGTAGGAGCATAAGCAGGAGCTTCTGTACCCTCAGTTCTTGACTTGAAGCTTTTGTCTGGTCCTGATGGAGAAGTAGTAAGGAAATAAGTAATGACAACCACAAAAAGAATACCTATACCAAAGTACCAGGTTGATTTTTCAAGGAAATCTGCTGTTTGCCTTGCACCAAGATATTGGCTGGCACCTGCGCCAATATTAGACAATCCACCGCCTTTTGGGTTTTGGGCCAAAATGATCACCACCAATAGGCAACATGCGATGATAATAAGAATTAATAGTAATGTCAGCATTAAAAACTTCCTTCTGTTTGTATTTCCTTGATTTTCCCTGCAAAGTAATCACTTTTTTCCGGGTATTTCAAAATTAATTGTTGAAATATTTCTAACGCCCTTGATTTTAACCCTTGTTTGAGATAAATATTTGCAAGGGTTTCTGTTGCAATGTTATGGTCTTCCTGAACACTTAGTTTGGCCATATCTTCGGGTTTATACATGCGAGACTGCTGTGGTTTTATCTTGGGTTCAGCATGTATAAATTTGTTAATCAGTTCGTTAACATTGCTATGATCTGCTGGGGCCAGTTCCGCTTTTGGGGTTGTCTTTTCTTTTGAAATAACTTTATTTCGTCGCTCAATTGTATTCAGCCAATCCGAAAAACTTTTTTTGCCAGACAGCGGGTCAGGACTTTCTTCAGCTAAAATTTCTTTCTTTTCCGAGATAGTTCTTGGCTCTTTTTTATAAAGCTGGCTGAAATAGTCTGTTATGGGATATTGAAGTATTTCGTTTCCAAAGTCGTGGAAATGATTGATATGGTTGGAAATAGGCTTTGATTCTTTTTCTTCATGTATCTGTACTGCTGCAGGGACTGATTCCATCTCCTGAGGCTGCACTTCTTCCACAATATCAATGCTTTGGATTGGCTTCGTTACAATCGTCGTTTCTTGAACGATTTCGCTTACTTCAAGCGGTTCTTTTTCTACAATACCCTGTAATTCTATGGCTTCTTCAGGTTTTTTATGAATATAATCATACAGAATCTCCCGATTGCCTATGTATGCGGCACTTATTTTTAGGTTTTTGTCGAAATAAATGCTGTTTTCATCATGCAGCATTTTGGATAGCATCACGTAGGGTGTTGAAAAATAAGGAAAGCTCTCAATAAGTTCCTTTACCAACGGATAATCTGAATTGTAGTTCAGGTTCCCCGGGGTGGCAATTATTTCAGTGATCCTTTGCTTGTTCATTACCAGTCGAGTGCGGTTTTGCTGAAAATATCCTGGACAATTTTGGTACTGATATCGGCAATCAGAGTGCCGGCTACATCAGAAAGGTTTTTACTGTTGTCGTAGTCAGCATAATTGGTAAAAGGCTGATTGAAATTTTTCTTCGGGTTTATTTTATCTTCAAATTTTACATTGATCACAATTGTAAGTCTTGTTGATTGCGCTTTATTATCACTTGAAATGGCGACAGGGGCTGTAGTATAGCTGCTTATATACCCGGTAAATGTCCAATCTCCATTTTGATCAACCAGTTCCAGTTTAGATTCTTTGAGGAATTTGTCTTTAAGTGCTTCTGTGAATACCTGGCTTAAATCCGGGTTGCCAAGGGCCGCTTTATTTGGGAAATAATTAATGGTAACTGTCTTTGCATCAAGCGGTCCGCCTCCAGTCAAAGAATATTGTACACTACCACAACCTGAAAAGATCATGGGCAATGAAAGTATCAGGAGAAAAAAAATCTTTTTTTGCATCAGGCTTCCTCCAGGTTGTATTCTTTAATTTTCCTGTAAAGTGTTCTCTCTGAAATTCCAAGTTCCTGGGCTGCTATTTTTCGTTTGCCCTGGTGGCGCTCCAGTGACCTCTGGATCATCTCTTTTTCCTGGTCCTGAAGTGAAAGAGGTGCTGTGGCCTTCTGGTCCTCAAATTCTTTTTCCTCTATGATCTCATGAGGGATATCGTATTTTGCGTTGGGAGCATAAATCTGGGTTTTGTTCTTTTCCCCATTGACAGGGGCTAACAATCTTGTTCCAGGACTTATCGGGGTTTCCGCCACAGGTGCTGCATTTGGATTGATATTTTTTACCAGTTCATAAATGCTGTTTCTGAGGTCACCCACATCTCTTTTGATATCAAAAAGAAATTTATACATGATTTCACGCTCCTGGTAGCCACCAAAATTGCCACTATCCATATTCATCGCAAGGCTGGTTGAAACCGAAGGCGTTTGCGGAACATATTTTTCGATAATGGTGCTGTTTAAAACCCTGTCTGTTTCCAAAACCGAAATCTGTTCTACAAAATTCTTGAGCTGCCTGATATTTCCTGGCCATGAAAAATGCTTTATGATTTCAATCGCATCCTGGGTAAGTTCAATAGGAGGGATGCGGTATTTATCGCCTATATCGCTGGCAAACTTGCTGAAAAGCATGGGAATATCCATTTCTCGCTCGCGTAATGCCGGAATTTTTATGGTTACAGTACTGAGTCTGTAATAGAGATCCTCCCTGAATTTTCCTTTTTGGGTCAGTTCCAGCAAATCCTTATTGGTGGCAGCTATTACACGAACATCTGTTTTCTGTACTTTAGAAGATCCTACTTTTAAAAATTCTCCTGATTCCAATACACGGAGTAATCTCGATTGGGTTTCCAACGGCAATTCCCCGATTTCATCTAAAAATATTGTACCATTATCTACAGTTTCGAAATAGCCCTTCCGCATATCGTTAGCCGAAGTAAAGGATCCTTTTTCATGCCCGAAAAGTTCAGAATCTATCGTCCCGCCGGGTATAGCCCCACAGTTGATAGCTATAAAACCATTGTGTTTTCTTCGACTCAGGTGGTGAATGATTTTGGATATATTTTCCTTACCTACACCGCTTTCGCCGAGAATAAGGACTGTCATATCGGTGGGAGCTACTTTAACCGCAACTTCCAGCGCACGGTTGAGCAGTGGTGAATTCCCGATGATCTCAAACCTGTTTTTTATTTCCTGTAATTTATCTATGGGTATCATTATTTTCAGTGATAAGTGGTAAGTGGTAAGTTGTAAGGTGTAAACTCATTTTCAAATTTTCAAATTGTCTCATTCTCAAATAGCTCTCCCAATGAGTGTCGCACTCGTACAGCTTTCAATTTTGACTTTTACGTAATCTCCTTTTTTAAAATTTTCTTTCGGGAAAACAACAACACAGTTCTGATCGTTTCGCCCCTTGAGCATTTCGTCTGATTTTTTTGAATCTCCTTCAACAAGTACCAAACAGGTTTTACCAATAAAGGCCAGGTTTTGTTTATGAGAATGAATTTTCTGCCGATCTATAACTTCTGTTAAGCGACGACTTTTTGTTTCATTAGGTACATCATCATCAAGTTTTTTCTCAGCTGGCGTACCAGGCCTTTCTGAATACATAAACATATAGGCATAGTTGAATTCAACCTCATCCATAACACTCAAAGTGTCTTTATGTTCTTCTTCGGTTTCAGAACAGAATCCAGTAATAACATCTGTAGATAACCCGATATCCGGAATAATATCCCGGATCATTTTTACCCGGTTCAGGTACCAATCACGGTCATATGTACGATTCATCAGCTTCAATATTCTTGAGCTGCCCGATTGTACCGGAAGATGGATGTAATTGCAGATATTTTCATATTTCGCCATGGTAAGCACCACTTCTTCGGTAATATCTTTGGGATGCGAAGTAGAAAACCGTACCCTGAGTTCCGGGCTCACATTGGCTACCAATTCCAGCAGGTTGGCAAAATTAACCAGCCTCACCCCGGACCCCTCTCCGCCGGAGAGGGGGAAAAGCGGATGCAACTCTGGTTCTATTCCCCTTTCCCCCGGGAGAGAGCCTGCCCCGATTGCTCGGGGGGTTAGGGCTGAGGCTTCCGGTCCTGTCCATTTATAGGAATCGACATTCTGGCCTAGAAGGGTAACTTCTTTATATCCTTTATTCAGTAGATCAGTTGCTTCTGCTACAATTGATTGCGGGTCACGGCTTCTTTCGCGACCGCGGGTATAGGGTACCACGCAAAATGAACACATATTGTCGCAGCCCCGCATAATGGTTATGAATGCGGATACCCCATTTTCATCAAGCCGTACCGGACTGATATCGGCATAAGTTTCTTCACGGGAGAGGAATACGTTTACGGCTTTCTGGCCGCTCTCGGCGCTTTCAACCAGCCTTGGCAGATCCCTGTATGAATCCGGCCCCGCAACGATATCTACAATATGTTCTTCTTCCAGTAATTTATGTTTCAACCGTTCCGCCATGCAACCCAGCACACCTATCAGCATTTCCGGTTTGTTTCTTTTCAGGGTATTGAACTGTTGAAGCCGCCTGCGTACCGTCAGTTCCGCATTATCACGAATGGCGCAGGTATTAATGAAAACAGCATCGGCTTCTTCGAGGTTTTTAGTCAATGAAAACCCGTTTTCCCCCATAATGGAGGCCACAACTTCGCTGTCGGAAAAGTTCATGGCGCAGCCATAGCTTTCCAGGAATATCTTTTTGCCGCCTTCGGTTTCAGATTCTCTGACGAGAACCTCTCCCTGACGTTCTTCAATGATCAGTTTTTCGGTTTCTTCAAACATCAATACAAATACTATTATTCAGACGAAGAGCAAAGGTACAAATTGTATCATAATTTATGACAAATTGGCAGAGATGGGTAATTGGACAATTTGGGAATTTGAAAATTTGGAAATGAAGGCCAATGTTGATAGTTGCGAATTCCCCTCCTTTAGCAAGGAGGGGTGGCCGAAGGGTAGCTTGTCCCGCCTGTCCCGCCTGTCCCGACTTCTTCGGAGATTTCTTCGGGAGGGTGGTTCGGTGAATACACATCAATGCTTGTAAATTGCTACTCTGCTGTTTTTCCAGACTCAAAAACGCCTTTTTTAACCATTCTGGCCTGATAAATTTTCGAAAACCTCATTCTGAGCAATCTGGCCTGATATAACAGGAAATTTCATTTTTTTCATTTTTCAACATATTGATTTTGAATTTATTACACGTAACTCGTTGACAAATAACAGGCATTATCAGGGAAATATCAATCCAGAATAGCAAAAAACGCATGTTTATCTTTTTCATATTTAATTTTGGTTATTGATCATTGATCATTTCTTTCCTTACGCCTTACGCCTTATGCCTTATGCCTTACGCCTTACGCCTTATGCCTTACGCCTTTCAATAGTACATATATAGCGAACCCCCAAAGTGGGTGGGTGTTTTTGAAAATAAATTTTTAATCTGGATTATTTCAATGCATTATAAGCAAAAATATTTTTGAAAATGTTTTACTTTTTTATCTCGCATATTCATTTCCGCTTCTGTCCTCTTTCCGTGTTATCCGCTTTATCCGTACCCATCCGTGATTCAGATTTTTTTGTATTTTATAAATATTCCCTAACTTGCTTTAAAAAAAAATGAAAAAATCCCTGATCATATTCATTTTCGTTTTTGCGGCTGGTATTGTTCATGCACAAACCGACAAGTTAGAAATAGGCATAGAAGGCGGGCCGAATATGACCAATTATACCCTGCCGGCTCCAAATTACGAACCCTCCGAAGCCAATCTTTATAAATTTTCTGCCGGCATTACAGGACAGTACGATCTCACCAGGCATTTTTCGGTAAAAAGCGGGCTTATTTTTGAGCAAAAGGGTTATGCTGATGTGATTGATTTTACAGATAATTACGGGAATTTTATAAAGACCACAAATGACCCGAATATATTCAGCTACCTCATTTTGCCTGCTTTTGCAAAAATATCATTTGGAAACAAGTTAAAATTCTTTGTAAACGGTGGACCGTATTTCGGGTTTCTTTTGAATAACACATTTATATCTTACCCGAGCAATAATGATCATCCTTTAATCTTCAATTATACAGATCATTACAACCGATTTGATTTCGGGGCAAGCGCCGGTATGGGCCTGGAAAGGAAGATACTCGATAAATTTATTATCAGCCTGGAAGCCCGATACAATTATGGCTTCCTCACCACGTTTAAGTACTCCGCTAATTCCCCTTATGGCAGAAATGGTTCTGCCGATTTGCTGCTTGGACTGAGGTATAGACTTGGGGAATGAAAGTTGATGTTTCTTGATTTTTTATATTCGTTATATATCATTTCCAGTGAGTTTGGATTAATGCGAGAACCGTCCCTCATTCATTATAATTGAAAAGGCAATAACGCCAGCCACTTACGCCTTGCCCCTTATGCCTCACCCCTTGTTTTTATAAATCTAATAATTTAGATTTGTCAAAAAAAACACCATAAAAATGAATGCAAAAAAATCCAGTGGCGCCAAAGTCTATCTTATGGCCCAGTCCCTTTTTTATCTATGTTTCGGCATGATCACCTTATTTTACCCCAAATTAATGGAAATGTTTCAAACGTCCCAGGGCGTTTCTTCCGGGTCGGCATTCGCGAATAATATCTGGTTGCATGAAGGGCTGGATATTCTTTCGATTTCTTTATTGCTCTTTGTTTTATCGCGCACTACGGCAAGCCCTGCAATATTAAGGGCGTCGGCAGTTGTGGCGCTTATGCCCTTTATCGCCATCATCTATTCGTATTTTGAAACGCCTTTCTGGAACGTCCTCTTTTTAGTACCCGCCGTAACCTGCCTTATATTTTCCGGCTGGGGATTTATGCTTGCCGCGCGAAAAAAAGATTGATCATTTGGACCTGGAAGGGACAAGTTGTGCAAATTCCGAAGAAGTCGCGATAGGTATTGGCCTTGAAAGGAAGATCCTCGATAAATTCAGCATTAGCATGGAAGCCAGGTACAATTATGGCTTCCTCACAACGTATAGATATTCAGCAAATTCCCCTTAATGGTAGGAATGCTGCTGCTGATTTGCTGCTTGGGTTGAGGTATAGATTGGGGGAATGAAAGTTGATGGATTTTCAGACATAGACTTCGGTTTTTAAGGAGTTTTGAAAACGACGAATATGTGATGTTTATACTCGTGAATGGGAGGGTGGGTTCAGGGGGAGTCTTGCTATTTATTATTACATTTGTCTTCCATACCTTAAAAGGGCTAAAATAAATAATGAGTTTAAAAATCCAAATAAACTACTCAAAACTGTGCGATTCTCCATTTGACGGCACAAACGATGCGTTATTTGAGTTCACAACTTTAGATACTGAAGATTTAGTACAAGATATTCTTCATGGCTCGCCAACTTCTTATTTAATATCTGGCTACAGAGGAGCTGGCAAATCATCATACATAAAGAAATTAGAATCTGAAATAGCGAAAAAGAAAGGAAATGTCCCCTTTATATATCTAAATTTTGCAAAACATGAGGTAAGATCAATTCTTTTACGAAAATTAATTAGAAATTTCTATCTGCAACTTCATGCTAATAAGATTGTATTCAAAAGTTTAGAGGATGACGCTAAACTCAATGATATATTAAAAAATTTTAAAGAACTATATGAAAGGACTTTTTACGATGTCTCTAAAAATTCTAATGAAAAGACGGTATCGAAATTTATTTCAACTCTATCATTTAAGTCTAACTTTAAAGATATACTTCTACTACTAGCTTCTCTTTTTTGTTCCAATTCTCTACTCGTCGCCTTTAGTTTTACCAATTGGTATTCCTGGATTTTGGCAGCAATTCCTTTACTCGCATTATTTACATACGAATATAAAAATATTTATGAGGAATCAACTAGCGATGAAATTTCAAAGAAAATGCTTTATGACGATGAATTAGCTGAACATTATCTTATTGAGGTCTTAAAAAATTTTAAAGAAAAAATAAAACCCGTATTTATACTGGATGAATTAGATAAAATACATGATGACTCCTTAATTTCTACGTTAATCAACGAGTTGAAGCCAATTATGCTATCCGGGCTAGCAAGTTTTATCGTTGTAGCAGGACAAAATTTATCATATAATTACTACTCTTCAAAAACTAAAGATGATGCGGCACTGTCAAGCCTGTTTTCTAAACTACATCACGTTTCACTGTTTTCATCGTTTGAGCTAAGACAGTTATTTGAAAAACTAATAGTTAAATCTGACAATGAACTATCTGAAAATGAAATAAACCTAAGAAGATCATTCATTGACTGCTTAATCTTTGAATCAAAAAGAATTCCGCGACGCTTTGTTATCCTCATAAGACAAAAAATAATATGGGATGAAGATAAAGCCTTCATAGAAATAGACAATATACTTGATGACTTGTTAATATATTCTAATTTAATAGCCCTTGTCGAAAAACTTAACGAGCTAGAAATTATGCCGAAAGGCTTTCCAGCCCCAATTTGTGATTACTTCAATATGCAGATATTATTGACTTTGCATAAAATTAAAGAAGGGCAAGAAATATTTAGTCTAAGTGATCTAAAATACAAAGAAGAAAATGGCAATAATATTGAACAGTTAGCGAAAGTGGAGTTACAGCCTTTTTTGAACTATTTAAAAGAGATATTACTTCAATATCTTATTGATACAAAATTGATTGAAGAGGTAGCAGTTTCAACTAATATAACCGGATATTATAAGTTTGTTCAACGAATAGGTAAAATTGACACGGAAGACAATCCACAAAAAGAAACTAACAACATAAATGGATATTTCTACTTTAAAGAATTGGTAATCAATATCTATTTTAATTTGAAATTAGACGATTCCAATAATTCGAGAAATATCCCCCTAAGTCAACTAATCAGAAAACTTTCTGATTTAGGTGTTAATACAGTTCCACTTGAAAGTAATACGCACCTATTGGAAATATTAGATAATGGTGATAAGATATTAGATGATCTGGAAATTAGGTCAAATGCTACTAAATTATTCGAAGAATATAGAGTGAATTTCGATTCCTATGTTCTAAAACTTTTAAAGTTTTATTTGAAATATAAAGCTTCAAAATTTTTCACAGAACACTATTTCAATCAAAATATTTTAACAGAAAACCTTAGAAATATTGGGTTTGATTTTGCTGCCATAAATAGAAGAGAAGATTATCCTGATATCCTTTTCCAAACTAAATATCGTAAAAAAAGATTAACCCAAAACATTAAGGATAATATATATCAAGCTCATGAGTATCTAAGCAAATATAATTCAAACAATAACAAGACTAATTGTTTAGTAATGGTCATCTTTACTGATGAGAATTTGAGTGGTTACGAAAAGGCAAGATATATTTTTAGGCAAAACTTAGGTGAAATATTTCCAAATTACTTAGACAAAATATTATTCATACCTGTTTCTACATTGAATCTTCATTTTATTGATGATGAATTCACTAAAATAATATTACCTGAGCGACAATATATTGATGAAAGGTCCAACTCAAGAATTGTGACAAATTATAAAAAATTCACAAATCAGCATACAATGGATCTAAACATGCTCAACAATGACGATTTGTTGGAGGATGTATATGATTTGTACAAATCAAAAAGTATTGACATAACTATTTCACCACAAAAAACTAAGTTCTGGCGTTTTGGCTTTGTGTTCTCACCGAAAATTGATTTGTGGCCAGATCTGACACAAGACAGGCATGCTGATGAGTATTTTGGTTATATTCATATATGTGTCGGGAATAGGGATAAATTTGGTAATTGGAGCGACGAAAATCTAATGTGGATACAAGCATATAACGTTGGTGAACCTAAACATTTGCCTGTCACTGAAAAGTATATTGGCGAGGATGTAAAATTGATCCTTGAAAATGATGAAGGCATTGGACGCATCGACATAAATATTTTAGAAAATAGTGTTTTTAAATCATATGATTTAAAGGCATATGAATATTGCAAAATAGCGGCTTGGAGTGATGGTCAAGAGTTTGATTTAATAACAGAAATTAGAGTTTCAGAGTCAATTTAATATCTTCAGATTCCCTCGTTCCCCAGTTCGCGCGAGTGTTAAGCCCAACGTCACTTGTGTGCAAGAAATAGGTAAAAGTCTATTGACTTGCTATAAAGCCAAATGGGAGAGTTTAAAAGCTTCTAAGTCAGTTCTATATTTCGTCATGGTATTGAGGGTCTTCGTTTTTTTTGTGTCTCAAAACTTCGCCCGCAAAGACGGCTTTGTAGGATTGAGTAAAAACGAACATAAATTTCTATATTTGCGTTTGATTTATACAATAAGGATGTTATGGAAATAGAGTGGACCAAACGCAACCAGATTACCATTACGGTTTCTTCAGCAGTTGACAGTTTCAGGCTGCAACGCCTTATTGATTATGTAAAATATCTTGAGGCAACCGCCGGAAGCAAAGCGAAACAATCTGATGTTGACAAACTTGCTGATGAAGTGAACGCGTCGTGGTATACCAAAAATCATAAGAGATTTGCGAGGTGAAAATAATTGCTGACGCCAACATTGTTTTTAGCGCCATTGTCAATTCCAACGGTAAAATCGGAGATATTCTCATCAATTCCGGTAAACATTTTGAATTTATTGCCTCTGATTTTTTGAGAGCTGAAATTTACGGCCATTACGAGCGTTTAAGTAAAATTTAAGGTATGACTTATGAAAAGGTCAGAGAAGCTGAATTCCAGGTTTGTAAAGACATCACTTTTATTTCTGAAGAACAGATCAAAGAATCTGCCTGGCTTTTGGCAGAAAAGCTGGTTGCTGGAGTTGATCCAAAAGATATTCATTATGTTGCTTATGCAAAGCATTTTCGCTGCAAAATATGGAGTGGTGATAAGCAACTCATAAAAGGGCTTGCGAAAAAAGGATTTAATGATTTTTTTACTACTGAAATGCTTCATAGTCTGCAAAAAGACTGGGAAACTAAATAGCGGTCTCTGCTTTTATAAAAACGATTCTAATTTCTTTCGGTATTTCGTCGCGGGGTTATTCCGTTGCACTTCATGAGACTGCATATTGCTGGTCTCCGTTTTTTCGTCCCTCAAAAACTCCGCCCGGAATGACGGATTTGTAGGATCATTGATGGGTATGCACCGAACCACTGTGCTTTAAATTGAAGGAGCGGAATTGCTGACGCACAAGTATGTAGCGCTATTAATGCAATTCGGAACGTATGGGACCAGGCTTCGACAAGCTCAGCCAACGGATATCATCACATTATCACATTATCACACTATTGTTTTTATTTGTAATTTTCGATTTCATTTCTAATATTGCCATTATGCGTGTATTAAAAAGTCTTTTATTCGTGTTTTTGCTGGTGTCGTTTTCATTTATTCCTTCAAAACAAAAATATTCCGGAAATAAATCAGGCGGAGGAATAGAAAATTCTGAGAGCAAAACAGAAGCGATGGATGCGCTCCAGATGATCTCAAAATGGAATGCTTTCCCGAATGTGGATATTCCGGCGGATGCGTATATGAATGCCTGGAATTTTTACACGACTCATTTCCCCAACGGAACCTATAAAACAGCTCCCAATGCATGGAAAAGCCTCGGTCCGGTGAATACCGGCGGGCGAACCGTAAGCATCGCCATAGACCCTGTCGATACATCTATTGTTTGGCTTGGCTCTGCCAGTGGCGGTTTATGGCGGTCGAAAACGGGAGGCACCGGCAATGCTGCATGGCAATATATCCCTACCGGATACCCTGTGATGGGTGTCGGTGGTATCGCCATTGACCCAACCAATACCAAAGTCATGTATATCGGCACAGGTGAGACATATAACTATGGCTCTTATACCATTGGCCTTATAGATCGCACCACACGCGGCAGCTATGGCATCGGCATTCTCAAAACCACGGATGGCGGGGCAACCTGGCATCCTGCCCTGAACTGGCTATACCAGCAGAACAGGGGCGTATGGAAAATCATTATCAACCCGAAAAAGACAACCACCGTATATGCTGCCACCACCGAAGGCGTATATAGAAGCCTGGACAGCGGCCATACCTGGATCAATGTCCTGCCCCAGAAAATGGTGATGGACATTGCGATGGACCCTATGGATACCAATATTGTCTATGCAGGGGTGGGTAATCTGAATTCAGCCAATAAAGGGCTTTACCAGACCACCAACAGCGGAAATAACTGGGCGATATTGACGAATGGATTGCCTTCTAACACAACAAGAGGCGGCCGCATAACCATTTCCATTTATGCCAAAAATCCGAAAGTGGTATTGGCTGAGATTTGTGATGTATACAGTACTATCGGCCTTTATCTTTCCGGTGATCGGGGCCAATCCTGGAGCAAAATCCCTTACACCCCTGAAATTGCCTCATACCAGGGTTGGTACGCCAAGGCGTTGCTCATCAACGCACAGGATTCTACAAAAATAGAGGCAGGCGGGGTATATCTTTATCGTTCATTGAGTGCAGGGCAGACTTTTATCGAAAACGACCAGGTTCATGCCGATTTTCATGATATCATTTCCAACCCGAAAGACCCGAATAAAATATATGTCATTGGGGATGGTGGACTCAACAGGTCTAATGATTTCGGATATAGTTTTTACAATTGCAATAGTGGATATGTAAGCACACAGTTTTATATCGGTTCTGTCTCAAAAACAGACTCTACCGTTATGCTAGGCGGCATTCAAGATAACTATACCCAGCAATATATGGACACAGAAAATAACTGGTTTCCGGTTATTGGTGGCGACGGATCATATAACGCCATAGACCAGGATAATGACAACAATCAATTTGGTTCTTATCAGTATCTTAATGTTTATAATTCAACAGATAGGGGGACAACGTTTTATACCAGTTGTATCAGCTTGCCATCGAACCCGGTGGGCGTAAATTCTGCTGCCTTCCTGGCGCCATTTGTATTATGTCCTTCAGATCAGTACACCATTTATGCGGGAGCAGATTCCATGTTGAAATCTACCGATGGCTTTAGTACTTATCAGGCAGTTGGCCCCGGCTTGATAGATAGTGGCAACCAGATTCTTACCATTGCAACATCATTTACCTCAACGGATTCTTTGTATTGTGCCACGGGAGCTTATTTTACAAAAAACATCCATGTTTTCAGAAGTGTGGATGGAGGGCAAAATTTTACAGATATTTCCAAAGGGCTCCCAAACAGATATCCGCGTCGTATCATCGTTGATCCGCACAACAGTAAGATCATTTACATCGTTTTTGCCGGTTTTGGAACCGGGCATATCTTTCGTTCCAAAGATGCCGGTGCGCACTGGACGGATCTGAGTACCAGCCTTCCCAATCTGCCCTTCCATTGCCTTTGCATTGATCCCAAATTTCCGAATACGATCTATGCAGGCTGCGACTTTACCGTTTTTGTATCTAAAGACACAGGGGCAACCTGGGCATCGCTTCCTACCGGTTTCCCGGATGCGGTAATGGTATTTGACCTGGTTATTTCGCCTTCAAACCGAAACCTGCTGGCATTTACTTTCGGGCATGGCGTGTATACCATGAAACTACCTGATACAGTAGGTCATGTACATACTTCAGGTATTGCCGGTTCAAATGCTAATGATTTTAATTTCAGCATCTTCCCGAATCCGGCTTCTTGCTTTATTTACCTTGATTTCCACCACCCTGTGAGCCTGAACAGTCCGGTTGAAATCATTGACCTGAATGGAAAGCTGGTACAATCCCAATATGTTAACGTCAGTACCGGAACGATTAAAACCGATATAAGAGGTCTGAAAAAAGGGATATATTTCATCAGGTTTTACGAAAACGGACAGGAAATAGTAAAGAAATTTCTGGTGGAGGATTGAACGTTATTAAAGTTGACAACTTTTCAAAAGTTGGCAACTTTCTCAGCGTGAAAATATACTCCATTAATTTTAAGCCCTTATTTTTGCCTCATCACTAACCATTACCAACCCCTGATGAAATGGCTGAAAGATTATTTTGACCTTAGCAGGAAAGAGCAAGCCGGTTTCATCGCCTTGTTTGCAATCATCATTATCCTGTTTGGTATTCAGTTCTTTATCATTTATTTTATTCCGGAAACAAAAACCGATTTCTCGAAACTTGAAAAGGCAGCAGAAGAATTACAATCAGGGAAGGGAGATTCAGGAATAAGTATAAGCAATGGCAATGAGGAACATACTTACTCCGGTCCCAAAAAAGCATTGACTGTTCCCGTGGATATAAATACTGCAGATTCTATCAAACTGATGACCATCAAGGGCATCGGACCTGCTTTCGCGGGACGTATTCTCGATTTCAGACGCAAGCTGGGTTGTTTTATAAGTGTTGATCAATTGATGGATGTACATGGCATCAGGGCTGAAAAATTTGCCTATCTCAAACCACAGGTATATTTGAGTGCCGGGAAACCAAAATACCTGAATATCAACAAAGCAAAAGAAGCCGAAATAAAGGATTTTCCTTATTTTGATGAAGACTCTGCCAGCAAATTAATAAAATACCGAAAAACGCATGGTCGTTTTATAACAATCGAAAGCCTGAAAAAGATATTAAACATGGATGATCAGGTTTTCCAGAAAATAAAGGCTTATGTAAGTTTGTGATTAGAAAATTGGCTAAGCAAATATATCTTATTGGGAAGTAAGATTTAACCGCGAAGATCGCAAAGGCTTCGCAGAGGCAGCAAAGAAATACAACAGAATCATGGTATCAACTCAGCGTTCTTTGCGATACCATTGCGTCCTCTGCGGTTTGATTTTATTTTCATCTGTTAATTCTATTTTGTTAATTGATCATTGTTAACTGGTCAATGGTAAATGTTCCGTAATTTTGCCTTCTTTTATAAAGATTGCCATGAATTTTGAATACACTGAAAATCAGAAAATGATTGCCCAGACCATCAGGGAGTTTGGGGAAAAGAATATGCGTCCTTTCATTATGGAATGGGACGAAAGTCAACATTTCCCGGTAGAACTCTTCAAAAAACTCGGTGAACTGGGCCTGATGGGCGTTTTGGTTCCTGAAGAATATGGCGGGGCAGGTCTCGGTTATTTAGAATACGTAACAGTCATTGATGAAATCGCGAAAATTGATCCTTCAATAGGATTATCAGTTGCTGCACACAATTCCCTTTGCACAGGCCATATCCTGGCTTTTGGAAATGAAGTCCAAAAGAAAAAATACCTTCCCAAACTGGCTTCGGCAGAATGGATTGGTGCCTGGGGGCTAACTGAGCCCAATACAGGCAGCGATGCAATGAATATGCTGACCACAGCCGTGCGCGATGGTGACGACTGGGTACTGAACGGCTCAAAATGCTGGATCACCCATGGTATCAGTAGTAATATAGCTGTTGTGATAGCCAGAACAGGAGAAAGAAGAGACAGCCACGGTATGACGGCCTTTATCGTTGAAAAAACAACCCCAGGGTTTGCCGGAGGTCGCAAAGAGAATAAACTTGGCATGCGGGCATCCGAAACCACGGAACTGCTTTTCGAAAATTGCCGTGTACCACATGAAAATGTACTTGGTGAGGTAGGAGATGGCTTTATCCAGAGTATGAAAGTCCTGGATGGAGGCCGTATTTCTATTGCAGCTTTGTCTCTTGGGATATTACGTGGCGCCTATGAAGCAGCATTAAAATATGCACAAGAACGGCATCAGTTCGATCAGCCTATAGCTTCTTTCCAGGGTATTGCTTTCAAACTGGCCGATATGAAAACTGATCTGGAAGTATCGGAACTGCTTACAATGCAGGCTGCTGATCTGAAAAACCGTGGACAAAAAGTATCTCTTAAATCAGCCATGGCTAAATATTATGCTTCTGAAGCAGCAGTCCGCGTTTCTGTTGATGCCGTTCAGATATTTGGAGGCTATGGCTATACCAAAGATTTCCCGGTTGAGAAATTCTACCGCGATTCCAAACTCTGTACCATAGGGGAGGGGACCAGTGAAATTCAGAAACTGGTGATCAGCAGGGAGATTCTACATTAGTGATAAGTGATAAGTGGTAAGTTGGCGGAATGGACTGTTTCATTTCCATCCATTACATTTGCTGAAAACATCCCCGATTGAAGCAATCCACTAAATATTACCCATTACTTTCAATTTGCTTTTTCGCGTGGGTCCTTATTTTATATCTGAGGTTCCCCTCCCACAACAACAGCGGTGATGCCTGGAGTTATGCTGCGGATGCCAAATTTGGGCATGATCTGTTTAGCCCCCACCATCTTTTATATACAGCAACACTTTATGGCATAAAATTCTGTACAGGCATCAGGAATACACTCCTACTGGGGATTACGATCAATACTGTTTTTGCGCTGCTTTCTTGCATTGTTTTATTCCGGATTTTAAAACTTCTTTCAACTAACCCTTTAAGAGCGTTAATATTAACAGCTATGGCTGCTTTCAGTTTTGGTTTCTGGCGATTTGCAACTGAAAATGAAAACTATATTATTCCCATTTTCTTTTCACTCCTGGGAAGTTTATTTTTTGTAAAATCCTATATAAGAGGCATATATTCGTATAAATATATCATCCTGAACGGCATTTTTGCCACCATTGCCTGCCTGTATCACCAGATCCATTTATTCTGGTTTATAGGGTTGTTTTTTGGATGGATTATGATTGATGGAGCATACAATCCAAAAAGAGGAATTGTATTCGCTTCCACTTTTATTATTGCACCCATCGCTTATTTGCTGGTTATTGCATTTTATCTGGGGCAAAGCCTCTCCGTGTTCAACATCAGCCATTTTGTTTTCCATGACTATTATACGGGCGCCGCCGGCAACCATATAGGCTTAAATAACTTCCTTTTAGGGGGTATCAATCTGTTCAGGACCTTTTTTCAGGTCCATGGACAGATTTGGGTAATGATTTCCAACAATAAATTATGGCTGATACCTGGTATTTTGACATTGGGGCCGATTTTATATGCGGTTGTTTTCATTTTCAAAGGAAAAGAGTTGCCAATCCCGAAAAAATCGGGATTGGCAACTCTGAATATCATAGTAAAAACACATTCGCTCATATTAATATTACAATTGGCCTTTGCCATATATAATATAGGCAATGCGGAGTTTATGGTGATGCTTCCTGTCCTCGCAGTCATACTATTGGCAAAAGCAAACTGGATTCCTATCAAATCACTGGCTGTTACAGCTGCATCATTACTTATCTGGAATTTCTCTTATGGCATTTATCCAAATAATCAATTGCATTTCAATGCCGATGATCAGGTTACGCAGTTTATAATTGACCATCCTAATGATAAGTTTATCGCCGCCGAACCGGCGATTATTTTAAACCAATATTATTACCAAAAGGGTCATTGGCCTGAAAATGTCTGGCCTGCACCGGAATATTATCAATTGCATAGCCCTGTTTCTGAACTTAAAGCAAAAGTAGACAGTAACCTTTCCAATGGAGGGAATGTATATACAGACTGTACAGGAAGGCCTGAGATTATGAACCGGGCCTCTCTTTTAAGCACTAATATGGATTTTTTTAAAGGATATAATTTAAAAGATACGGTGGCTGTTTTTGAGACGGATGCAGGGAAGCATAGTATTTTTCGGTTAAAATGAAAAATGCTACATAGAATTTCAAATTTGAACTTTTTAATTAATTTTGGCGTAACCTAATCAAGTTACAAGTTACATGAAAGAAGAAAGTAAAATTGTGGAATTATTGGCCGGGCTTTTACAGAGATCAGACCGCCACGAGGACATTTTAGAAAAATTAGTCGAAGGACAGAACAAAACCAATCTGGCACTTAATGAACTGCGCTTATCAAATATGCGAATTGTAGAAGTACTTGAAAACAATCTTAAACTTGAAGACCGGGTTAAGAAACTTGAAAAAACCGTTTTCAAAAAAAGCTGAAAATTCAAATAATGGATTTCGAATACCGAAAAAAGGATTTTAGAACGAAACGGCCAGTTGTTAGAAAAACTCGTAGAAAGTCAGGTAGATTTAATTCATGGTCTAAATCAGACCAATAAAACGCTTGAAGAAATTAAAACAGCAATTGAAGACATTGCTAATCTGGATGACCGTGTCAGAAAACCAGAAATGCCGCATTCAAAAAGGCAAGTTAATGGCTCATGTCGGCTATTGTTAAATAAGTTAATCCTTCATTAACCAACAAATCAAAAATTTCCTATCTTTGCAGGCTCAAACGAAAATTTTATAAAAACACGGATGATCAGAGTTACGATTAAAGAAAACGAACCCATTGACAAAGCACTGAAACGCTTTAAAAAGAAACTTGAAAAAGCGGGTGTTATTAAAGAATACAGAAACCGCCAGTTCTTTGTTAAGGATTCCGTTACTAAACGCACAGCGATAGGTAAAGCCATTTATCGTCAGCATTTCATAGAAGAACAGGAATAACAAAAAACCTCCCTGTTTTTTGATTTCTGCGCTGGTCTCCTGGTTAGCGCATTTTTTATTCTTTTTTTTGCATATTTTTTGCTATATTTGTTTTTGGATTAATGGCCGTTATTATGTGGAAATGAATTACATTGACGCTTTTGCGGCATATTTGAAAAATGAAAGACGGTATTCACCCAATACCCTTTCCGCCTATCAATCCGATGTTTTGCAGTTTTTTAATTTCATCAAAGACCAGTACCAGGTTGAAGAATTTGCGATGGTTACCGCCCCAATGGTAAAATCATGGATATACCAGGGGATTGAAGAAAAATTAAGTCCACGGTCAGTAAACCGGAAACTTACGGCCGTAAATACCTATTATAAATACCTTTTGAGGACGTCTCATATAGATAAAAACCCGTTGTCGACCATTTCCGGATTAAAAACGGCAAAGCGTTTGTATGAATGGGTTGAAGAAAAAGATATGAACACCCTGCTCGATTTTAATGTATTTGAAGAAAGTTTTGCAGGGAAGCGTGATAAACTGATCATTGAGTTGTTATACGGCACCGGCATGCGGCGTGCGGAGCTTATTGGTTTAAAAACCAGGGATGTAGATATAAAATCAAAAACGATAAAAGTACTTGGAAAACGAAACAAGGAGCGGATTATCCCTGTTACAGCATCATTGGTTTATGCCATAGAGGAATACCTGGTCTTAAGAAAACTGACAGGTTTTGATTCTAATGAATATCTTATACTATCTGATTCGGGCGAACAATTATATCCTATGTTTGTTCAGCGATGTGTAAAACAACATATTGGCGCCGTGAGCAATATATCCAAAACCAGTCCGCACGTATTAAGGCATACCTACGCTACCCATCTGCTCAACAATGGTGCCGATATCAATGCCATCAAAGAGCTATTAGGGCATGCCAGCCTTGCAGCTACCCAGGTTTATACCCATAATTCCATAGAAAGACTAAAAACGATTTACAAACAAGCACATCCAAAAAGTTAAATATCAATAAGATGAATATCAGAATTGAGCACAATGGTCACGAAATGACCGAACTGTTTGAAGAGCAGATTCAAACCAAAGTAGGGAAACTGGAACACCATTATAACAACATCATAGATGCCATCGTTTATCTTCATGAGGAGCGCGAAACCAAAGAAGTTGAAATAAAATTGATTGTCAAAGACGATACGCTCTTCGTAAAAGAGAGCAGCGATACTTTTCTTAATGCATTGGAAGACAGCGTAAAATCAATGCAGGCCCGCCTGAAAAAGTACAAAGAACGGACCCTGAAAAATATTTAAAGAATTTTTGACACACAAATCATAAAAAAAGAATTAAATTTGCAGTCCTTTTTGAAGGGATAGTACGCTCTTTACATACTGAATCGATAAAATTATAATGCCGATGTAGCTCAGCTGGCCAGAGCTGCTGATTTGTAATCAGCGGGTCGGCGGTTCGAATCCGTCCATCGGCTCTCTTTTTTTTAACAAAAAAAGGGGAGATACCAGAGTGGCCAAATGGGACGGACTGTAAATCCGTTAGCGGAAGCTTACGAAGGTTCGAATCCTTCTCTCCCCACTTTGGCTTTTAAAAAATGCTGGGCATTTAGGAAAGTTTGGTCTAAAATTATTTTCCGGCGCTTAAGTTGATAAAACACAAGAGCCGGTTTATTTTAGAGAATGTAATAAACAAACAAGCGGGAGTAGCTCAGTTGGTAGAGCATCAGCCTTCCAAGCTGAGGGTCGCGAGTCCGAGTCTCGTCTCCCGCTCTGATTTGGTGATAAGTAAGAAGTAAGTAGTGAAAAGCTTCCTGAAATATTTCACATTTAACTTCTAACCTCTTACCAGACAAGCCGACTTAGCTCAGCTGGTAGAGTACGTCCTTGGTAAGGACGGGGTCACGGGTTCAAGTCCCGTAGTTGGCTCTAAAAAATTGAATTTTATCTTTTCGTATTTATAGAACTGACTTACTGATTAAAGAGAAACGACTTAAACTAAAAAATTAACATCATCTACTAATTATTAAATTGTCATGGCAAAAGAAAAATTTGAAAGAACCAAACCTCACGTAAACATTGGCACCATTGGCCACGTTGACCATGGTAAAACAACGCTTACGGCGGCTATTACAACCGTTTTGTCTAAACAAGGTTTGGCATCAGTGAGGTCTTTCGATTCTATTGATAACGCTCCTGAAGAAAAAGAAAGAGGTATCACAATCAATACAGCTCACGTTGAGTATGAAACAGCTAATCGTCACTACGCACACGTTGACTGTCCTGGTCACGCTGACTATGTGAAAAACATGGTTACAGGTGCTGCACAGATGGACGGCGCTATCCTTGTTGTTGCTGCGACTGACGGCCCGATGCCACAAACACGCGAACACATCCTTCTGGCCCGCCAGGTAGGTGTTCCTCGTTTGGTGGTGTTTATGAATAAAGTAGACATGGTAGATGATGAAGAACTTCTTGACCTGGTAGAAATGGAAATCAGGGACTTGCTTACTTTCTATAGCTTTGATGGTGAAAACACCCCTGTTATTCGTGGTTCTGCACTTGGTGCATTGAATGGCGAAGAAAAATGGGTACAAACTGTAAACCAGTTGATGGAAGCAGTGGATACATATATTCCAATCCCGCCACGTGCTGTGGATTTGAAATTCGCAATGTCAGTTGAAGACGTATTCTCTATCACAGGCCGTGGTACTGTTGCTACAGGTCGTATTGAAAGAGGTGTTATCAACACAGGTGATGCGGTGGAAATCGTTGGATTCAACGAAGAACCATTAAAATCAGTAGTTACAGGTGTTGAAATGTTCCGTAAAATACTTGACAGAGGTGAAGCCGGTGATAACGCTGGTCTTTTGCTCCGTGGTATTGAAAAGAACGATATCCGTCGTGGTATGGTTATCTGTGCTCCGGGTTCAATCAAACCTCACACTGATTTCAAAGCTGAGATCTATGTATTGAAAAAAGAAGAAGGTGGACGTCACACTCCGTTCTTTAATAAATATCGTCCACAGTTCTATTTCCGTACCACAGATGTTACAGGTGAAATTACCCTGGCAGAAGGTGTGGAAATGGTTATGCCTGGCGATAACGTAACAATAAGTGTAAAACTGATTGCTCCTGTGGCAATGGAGAAAAACCTCCGCTTCGCAATTCGTGAAGGTGGTCGTACCGTTGGTGCCGGTCAGGTTATTGAGATTATAAAGTAATTAAATACTTAAAAATAAAACAGGGGTGTAGCTCAATTGGTAGAGCGACGGTCTCCAAAACCGTAGGCCGGGAGTTCGAGCCTCTCCACCCCTGCGGGTAAAATTTTAAGATATGTTCAAAAAAATATATAATGGTCTTCAGCTCACTGCCGATGAACTGATCAACAAAATGACCTGGCCAACCTGGGATGAATTGCAAAGCAGCGCTATTGTAACGCTCGTTGCCTCAGCCCTGATAGCCTTGCTTATTTTTGGAATTGATTCGATACTTGAGCAGGTCTTCAAATTCTTATATTCAGTTACTGCCTAAGCAATAAAAGGAATACAAAGAAAATGCAGGACTTCAAATGGTACGTATTAAGAGTGATCTCGGGTCAGGAGCGGAAAGTGAAGCAGTATATTGAGTCTGAACTGAAAAGAGAAAACCTGAGCGCCTATGTAAACCAGATCCTTATACCAATGGAGAAGGTGATACAGTTGCGTAAGGGGAAAAAAGTAACAAAAGAGCGGAATTATTTCCCGGGTTATATAATGCTTGAGGGAACGCTTGAAGGTGAGGTAACACATGTTATCAAGGCAGTTACCGGCGTAGTTGGGTTTTTGGGATCGAAAGGGAATCCGGAACCGCTCCGTGCTTCTGAAATAAACAGGATGCTCGGAAAAGTAGACGCGCTGAACGAACTGGGTGATAATATGGAAGTGCCATACCTGATAGGCGAACCGGTAAAAGTAATAGATGGTCCTTTCAACGGCTTTAGCGGCATGATTGAAGAGATCAATGAAGAAAAGAAAAAATTGAAGGTTGTGGTTAAGATCTTCGGGCGTAGAACCCCTGTAGAACTTAACTACATGCAGGTTGAGAAGGAATAAGAAATTTGAAATTTGAAATTTGGAAAGACATGAATGAGCTTCCATCATTTGAGCCACTTTCCAGGTTGTCAGATTTCAAAATAGTAGTAGTTGTGTGAGTTAATAAATTTGAAAAGAGGAGGCTTCAGGCGTCCAAATTTCAAATTTCAAATTTCAAAAAAATGGCAAAAGAAATAACAGGTTTTATAAAATTGCAGGTAAAAGGCGGTGCCGCCAATCCTGCTCCGCCAATCGGACCAGCTTTGGGCTCTAAGGGTGTTAACATCATGGAGTTTTGCAAGCAGTTCAATGCGCGGACGCAAGATCGTGCCGGCAAAGTGCTTCCTATTATCATCACCGTTTATAGTGATAAATCATTCGATTTCATCATTAAAACACCTCCGGTAGCCGTGCAGTTGATAGACGCCTCCAAAATCAAAGGCGGATCTGCACAGCCAAACCGTGTAAAAGTGGCATCTGTAAGCTGGGACCAGGTAAAGGCCATAGCTGAAGACAAAATGCCTGACCTTAATTGTTTCACAGTAGAATCGGCCATGAAAATGGTGGCAGGTACGGCACGTAGTATGGGAATCACCGTTTCAGGAAGTGCACCCTGGGCAAACTAAAAGGAGGCTGATATGAGCAAATTAACAAAAAAACAAAAAGAAGTTGCAGGCAAAATCGTGCCTGAAAAGAATTATTCACTGGTGGAAGCTTCTGCCCTGGTAAAAGAAATAACCTTTACCAAATTTGATTCTTCAGTAGATATCGATATCCGCCTGGGTGTTGACCCTCGTAAAGCGAACCAGATGGTTCGTGGTACCGTTGCGTTACCTCATGGCACCGGCCGCTCTTTAAGAGTTCTGGCACTCGTTAATCCTGATAAAGAAGCAGTAGCATTGGAAGCTGGTGCAGATTTTGCGGGTCTTGACGAATACCTGAAAAAAATTGAAGGTGGATGGGTTGATATTGATGTCATCATTACAACACCTGACGTTATGCCGAAACTGGGTAAGCTTGGTCGTGTATTAGGCCCTCGTGGTTTAATGCCTAACCCTAAAGCAGGAACAGTAACTACAGATGTAGCCAAGGCGGTAAAAGAAGTAAAAGCAGGTAAAATTGACTTTAAGGTTGACAAGTTTGGCATTATTCATGCCTCTATCGGCCGGGTTAGTTTCAATTCGGAGCAAATAAAAGAAAATGCGGAAGAAATATTGCATACGGTAGCCAAGTTGAAACCTTCTTCGGCTAAAGGTACTTATTTCAAAAGCATTACATTATCAAGTACCATGAGCAAAGGAATTCCGGTTGACCATAAAACCGTAACAGGAATATAAGCTATGAAAAAAGAACAAAAATCGGAAATAGTTGAAGCTTTAGGGAATACCATTGCTCAAAGAAAGAATTTCTATATTACAGATATTTCTACCCTTACTGTTGCACAAACCAATGACCTGAGGAGGCTTTGCTTTCAAAAGGGTATCAATATGCAAGTGGTAAAAAATACTTTGATTGCCAAGGCTCTCGAGCAGGCAAATATAGAAACAGAATCATTTAAACCTGTTTTAAAGGGGCCTTCTGCCATCATGTTTGCAGAAAGTTATACAGCCCCTGCAAAACTGATCAAGGAATTCAGGTCAAATCATACCAAACCTGTATTAAAAGCTGCTTTTATTGAAGCATCTTTATATGTGGGCGATCATATGATCGACACCCTGATGTCCCTGAAGTCGAAAGAAGAACTCATCGCCGATGTTATCGCGTTGTTGCAATCGCCTATGAAGAGCGTTATTGGCGGTCTTCAATCATCTGCGGGCAACAAAATAGCAGGCATCGTAAAAACATTGTCTGAAAAAGAATCGAAATAAAAATTATATCAAATATCCTTTAAATCTATATTAAAAATGGCTGACGTTAAAACAATTGCCGAAACACTTGTAAATCTTACCGTAAAGGAAGTGAACGAGTTGGCACAAATCCTTAAAGACGAATATGGTATAGAGCCTGCTGCTGCAGCTCCTGTAATGATGTCTGGTGGTGGTGGCGCTGCTGCTGCTGAAGCTGCACCTGCTGAAAAAACTGAGTTCAATGTAATATTGAAAGCTGCAGGTGGTGCCAAACTCAATGTCGTTAAATTAGTTAAAGACCTTACCGGTCTTGGGCTCAAAGAAGCTAAAGAACTGGTAGATGGTGCACCAAAAGCTGTGAAAGAAGGCATTTCTAAAGAAGAGGCTGAAAGTATGAAAGCCAAATTGGAAGAAGCTGGAGCAGAGATTGAGTTGCAGTAACTGCATCGTATATTCTCCTTTATGGAGACGGGAAGACCTGCCAATAATTGACAGGTCTATTCTTATTTATAGCTAATTAAAAACGTTTTTAAAGTCAATACCCTTGATGAAGCAAAACATTGTTAACGGCAGAATAAATTTTGCCAAAATTAAAAATCCGCTTGATTATCCTGATTTTCTTGATGTTCAATTAAAATCATTTCAGGATTTCTTTCAGCTTGAAACTTCACAGGAAGGCCGGAAAAATGAAGGGTTATTTAAAGTTTTTGCCGAAAATTTCCCTATTTCGGATGCCAGGGGACTGTTTGTCCTCGAATTCCTGGACTATTTTGTTGACCCGCCAAAGTACAATATTGACGAATGTATTGAGCGTGGGTTGACTTATAATGTCGCGCTGAAAGCAAAACTTCGTTTGTATTGCACCGATGCTGAACACGAAGATTTTGCACCGATGGTACAGGATGTATATCTTGGTACCATTCCGTACATGACCCCAAGGGGTACATTTGTAATCAATGGAGCTGAACGTATTATCGTATCACAACTCCACCGTTCTCCGGGTGTATTCTTTAGCCAGACGTTCCATACCAACGGTACACGTTTGTATTCAGCCAGGGTTATCCCTTTCAAGGGTTCCTGGATGGAGTTTGCTACAGATGTGAACAACGTCATGTATGCCTATATTGACCGGAGAAAGAAATTCCCGGTTACAACACTGCTTCGTGCCATTGGTTTTGAATCTGATAAGGATATCCTTCAGATTTTTGACCTTGCCGAAGAAGTAAAAGTATCCAAAGCCAAGCTGAAACCACTTGTTGGTCGTAAACTTGCCGCCAGGGTACTTCGTAAATGGGTTGAAGACTTCGTAGATGAAGATACCGGTGAGGTGGTTTCCATCGAAAGGAATGAAATCATTCTTGAGAGGGATACCGTTTTACAGGAAGATCATATTGATATGATCATAAACGCTAATGTGAAAAGCATTTTCCTTCACAGGGAAGATATGGACATTAACGATTATGAGATCATATACAATACCCTTCAGAAAGACCCTTCAAACTCTGGAAAAGAGGCCTTAGAGCATATCTATCGCCAGTTGCGTAATGCTGATCCACCGGATGAAGAAACAGCCCGTGGTATCATAGAGCGCCTTTTCTTTTCAGATAAACGTTATGACCTCGGTGAAGTTGGCCGTTACAGGATCAACAAAAAACTGGGTCTTAGCGAGTCTTCTGAAACCAGGGTACTTACCACCAAAGACATTATTTCGATCATAAAATACCTCATCGAGCTTAGTAATTCCAAAGCCGATGTGGATGATATTGACCACTTGAGCAACAGGCGTGTACGTACCGTAGGTGAGCAGTTATATGCTCAGTTCGGCGTAGGTCTTGCCCGTATGGCCCGTACCATCCGCGAACGTATGAACGTTCGTGACAATGAAGTATTTACAGCTACTGATCTTATCAATAGCCGTACACTTTCATCTGTTATCAATTCATTCTTTGGTACCAACCAGTTGTCTCAGTTCATGGATCAAACCAATCCGCTGGCTGAGATCACCCACAAAAGAAGGATGAGTGCACTTGGACCTGGTGGTCTTTCGAGAGAAAGAGCCGGTTTCGAGGTTCGTGACGTGCATTATACGCACTACGGTCGTTTGTGTACCATTGAAACACCTGAAGGTCCGAACATCGGTCTTATATCATCCTTATCAGTTTTTGCGAAAATTAACGGCATGGGATTTATCGAAACCCCATATCGTACCGTTGAAAATGGCAAACTGCTAATGGAATCTCCGGTAACTTACCTGAGTGCTGAAGAAGAAGACGATAAAATTATTGCACAGGCAAATGCTGCCGTGGATGCCAAAGGCCATCTGCAGGGCGATAAAATCAAAGCCCGTCAGAGCGGTGAGTTCAACATTGTTGAGCCTTCAGCTATTGGGTTCATGGATGTTTCTCCTAACCAGATCGTTTCGATTGCAGCTTCATTGATTCCATTTTTGGAGCATGATGATGCCAACCGTGCACTGATGGGATCTAACATGCAACGCCAGGCAGTACCATTGCTCAAACCGGAAGCACCAATCGTTGGTACCGGTATTGAAGCAAGAATTGCCGAAGACAGCCGTATTCAGCTCCGCTCAGAAAATGAGGGTGTGGTAGAATACGTAGATGCCAATAAGATTATTATAAGATACGAAAGAGGTTTTGACGAGCAGATTCTTGATTTTGAAGGCGATGTAAAAACCTTCAACCTGATCAAATACCGTCGTACAAATCAGAATTCATGTATAAACCTGAAGCCGATCGTTAAAAAAGGCCAGAAAGTAACCAAAGGACAGATATTGACCGATGGTTTTGCTACTGATGGCGGCGAATTGGCTCTTGGGCGTAACCTTACTGTTGCATTCATGCCATGGCAGGGATACAATTTTGAGGATGCAATCGTTATCAATGAAAAAGCAGTTCGTGAAGACTGGTTTAGTTCTATCCATATTACAGAGTATGAACTTGATGTAAGAGATACCAAACGTGGCATGGAAGAGTTTACAAATGACATCCCGAACGTAAGTGAAGAAGCCACAAAGAATCTTGACGAAAACGGATTGATCCGGGTTGGGGCAGAAGTACATGAAGGTGATATATTGATTGGTAAGATTACTCCGAAAGGAGAATCTGAACCGTCACCGGAAGAAAAACTGCTTCGCGCCATTTTCGGTGAAAAAGCCGGTGATGTAAAGGATGTTTCTTTGCGTGTGCCACCATCAGGTAACGGTACTGTAATCTCCAAAAAGCTTTTTGAAAGATCTAAAAAAGAAAGAAGTGCCAAAGACAGGGATAAAGTTCTGGTTACCAAACTGGAAGCCGAGCATAAAAAGAACCTTGTTGCGGTAAAGGAACTTCTCATCGAAAAACTTTCAACGGTATTGGATGGCAAAACTTCTAATTCAATATTTAACGTTTACAGTGAAGAATTGCTGCCTAAGGGATCGAAATTCAATGCAAAGAATATTGCTAAAATAGACTTTACAGATATCGATCCAAACAACTGGACCAATGATAATGATAAGAATAACCTGGTAAAAAAGATTCTCCAGAACTATAAAACCAGGGTAAACGAAGAAATTGGCCGTTACAAACGTGACCAGTTTTCCATTACCATTGGCGATGAACTCCCAACAGGCGTTTTAAAACTCGCCAAAGTTTATGTTGCCGAAAAACGTAAGCTGAAAGTAGGGGATAAGATGGCTGGAAGGCACGGTAATAAAGGTGTTGTTGCTAAAATCGTTCCTGAGGAAGATATGCCTTTCTTACCTGATGGAAGACCGGTTGATATCGTGTTGAATCCACTTGGTGTACCTTCACGTATGAACCTTGGGCAGATTTACGAAACCGTATTGGGCTGGGCCGGTAAAACGCTCGGCGTCAAATTCGGTACCCCGATATTTGATGGTGCCTCTGAAGCTGAAATCGATTATTACATCGAGAAAGCGGGGTTGCCTAAAAACGGGAAAGTAAAGTTGTTAAATGGTTTAACCGGTGAAGAATTTGACCAGGCTACTACTGTAGGTGTTATTTATATAATAAAACTGAGCCACATGGTTGACGATAAGATGCACTCAAGGTCTATTGGGCCTTATTCTCTTATCACACAACAGCCATTGGGCGGTAAGAGCCAGTTTGGTGGACAGCGTTTTGGTGAAATGGAGGTTTGGGCACTCGAAGCTTTTGGTGCTTCCAACATTTTGCAGGAAATGCTTACGCTTAAGAGCGATGACATTATTGGTCGCGCAAGGACCTATGAAGCCATCGTAAAGGGCGATAATCTTCCGGAAGCAGGTATCCCGGAATCATTCAACGTATTGTTGAACGAGCTCAAAGGCCTGGCATTGGATATTAAACTTGAATAAAAATTTTAAAGTTTTATGACTCTAAAAAGAGAAAAATTGAAGCTGCAAAGCGATTTTACTAAAGTATCTATAGGCCTTGCCTCACCAGAAATCATGCTTGAATGGAGCAATGGAGAGGTAACCAAGCCTGAAACTATAAATTATAGAACCTTCAAACCTGAAATGGGCGGCCTTTTCTGTGAAAGGATATTTGGTCCTGTAAAGGATTACGAATGTCATTGCGGAAAATACAAACGTATCCGATATAAAGGAATCGTTTGCGACCGTTGCGGTGTAGAAGTAACGGAAAAACGTGTGCGCAGGGAAAGAATGGGGCATATAAACCTCGTTGTTCCTGTAGCGCATATCTGGTATTTCAAGTCATTGCCGAATAAAATCGGTTACATGCTTGGCTTGCCTGCCAAAAAACTGGAACTCGTTATCTATTATGAAAGGTATGTAGTAGTACAGCCTGGCGTAAAAGAAGGCGATGGTATTCAGTACCTTGACTTCCTGACTGAAGAAGAATACCTGGAAATCCTGGAAACACTTCCTAAGGAAAACCAGATGCTCGAAGATTCTGATCCGAATAAATTCATTGCTAAAATGGGTGGTGAAGCCATTATTGACCTTTTGGGCAGGCTTAACCTCGACGATCTGTCTTACGAACTCAGGAACCAGGCCTATCACGAAACATCACAACAACGCAAAAACGAAGCACTCAAACGCCTTAAGGTAATTGAGAGTTTCCGTAGTGCTAATGTGAATTTCGAGAACAAACCTGAATGGATGATCATCAAAGTTCTTCCGGTTATACCGCCAGAACTTCGTCCATTGGTGCCATTAGATGGTGGCAGGTTCGCGTCTTCAGACTTGAATGATCTTTACCGAAGGGTAATTATCAGAAACAACCGTTTGAAGAGACTTATCGAAATCAAAGCGCCTGAAGTTATCCTTCGTAATGAAAAGAGGATGCTCCAGGAAGCAGTTGACTCATTATTTGACAATTCACGTAAAGCCAATGCCGTTAAAACGGAAGGTAATCGTCCATTGAAATCCCTCAGCGATATGCTGAAAGGAAAACAAGGTCGTTTCCGTCAGAACTTGCTTGGTAAACGTGTGGATTATAGCGGTCGTTCGGTAATCGTTGTGGGTCCATGGTTGAAAATGCACGAATGCGGCTTGCCAAAAAACATGGCAGCTGAGCTTTTCAAACCATTTATCATCCGCAAGCTTATTGAAAGGGGTATTGTAAAAACGGTTAAATCTGCAAAGAAAATCGTTGAACGCAAAGACCCTGTTATCTGGGATATCCTCGAAAATGTATTGAAAGGACACCCTGTAATGCTTAACCGTGCGCCTACGCTGCACAGGTTGGGTATCCAGGCATTCCAGCCAAAACTGGTTGAAGGAAAGGCCATCCAGCTGCATCCTCTGGTTTGCCAGGGCTTCAACGCCGACTTTGACGGCGACCAGATGGCCGTTCACGTGCCACTTGGTAACGCCGCAATACTTGAGGCGCAATTATTAATGCTTGCTTCCCATAATATCCTGAACCCTGCAAACGGAAACCCGATTGTAGTACCTTCTCAGGACATGGTATTAGGCTTGTATTATATCACCAAAGGCAGAAAGAGCACCAAAGAACAAATTGTAAAAGGTGAAGGCCTTAATTTTTATAGCGCTGAAGAAGTTTTGATTGCATACGATCACCAGATGGTAGATCTTCATTCATGGATCAAACTGAAAACCTACGTTCGCGACAAAGAAACAGGCCATCTTGACCTTAAAACTGTAGAATCTACCGTTGGGCGTGTTCTTTTCAACCAGGTAGTACCTGAAGAGATGGGATATATCAATGAATTGCTTTCTAAAAAGACGCTTCGTGATATCATTACCCAGATCTATCAGAATACCGGTCTGGCACGCGTTTCTAAATTCCTGGATGATATAAAAGATCTTGGTTTCAAATACGCCTTCAAAGGCGGTTTATCATTCAACATGTCTGACGTGCCTGTACCACCTGAAAAAGCTCAGATGATTGCAGAAGCACAACTGGAAGTTGATGAAATTACAGAAAACTATAACAATGGTTTTATAACAAATAACGAGCGTTATAACCAGGTTATTGACATCTGGACCCGTGTTACAAACCGTGTAACGGATAAACTTGTAAAACATCTTGCAGAAAATAACCAGGGATTCAACTCTGTGTTCATGATGCTTGATTCAGGTGCGCGGGGTTCTAAAGAACAGATTCGTCAGCTGAGCGGGATGCGTGGTCTTATGGCCAAACCGCGTAAACACGTTGGCGGCGGTGGTGGAGGTGAAATCATCGAAAACCCGATCATTGCAAACTTCAAGGAAGGGCTTTCGGTATTGGAGTACTTTATCTCTACACACGGTGCGCGTAAAGGTCTTGCAGATACGGCGTTGAAAACGGCTGATGCCGGTTATCTTACCCGTCGTTTGCACGATGTGGCTCAGGATGTCGTTATCAGGGATAAGGATTGTGGTACCCTTCGTGGGCTTTCCATTGCCGCACTTAAAGATAACGAAGATGTTGTTGAAACATTATTCGAAAGGATTTTGGGTCGTACAAACCTTCATGATATCTATCATCCGCTTACAGGCGAACTCATTGCACCTGCAGGTTCAGAGCTTACCGAAGAATTGTCTTCTATTATTGATGAAAGTCCGATAGAATTTGTTGAGATACGTTCCGTATTAACATGCGAAAGCCGCCGCGGAACCTGCGAAAAATGCTATGGCCGTAACCTGGCTACAGGCAGAATGGTTCAGAAAGGTGAGTCAGTGGGCGTAATTGCTGCACAGAGTATCGGTGAGCCAGGAACACAGCTTACTTTGCGTACCTTCCACGTGGGTGGTGCTGCATCTAAGATTGCTTCTGAAAGCCAGATTGTAGCCAAATTTGACGGCGAACTGGAATTTGAAGGTGTTTCTACGGTTGTTTATAAAACGGATGAAGGACCTATTGATATTGTAATTGGGCGCTCTGGCGAAGTAAGGATTATTGATATTGCCACCAGGGTAACCATGGTATCCTATAATATTCCTTATGGTTCCCAGGTATATTCAAAGAATGGCCAAAAGGTTACCAAAGGAGACAGAGTATGCTCATGGGACCCTTATAACGCAGTAATTCTTTCAGAGTTCCTTGGGAAAACAGTATTTGAAAATATCATAGAAGGTACTACCTTCCGTGAAGAAGTTGACGAACAAACCGGTCACAGGGAAAAGGTAATTACGGAAACAAGAGATAAAACAAAGATCCCTACCGTTAAGGTCCTTAACAAAGCCAACGAAGTGCTTCGTGAATATAACCTTCCTGTAGGTGCGCACATCATTGTTGAAGATAAAGCCAAGGTAGTTGCAGGTGAAATTCTTGTAAAAATACCTCGTGCGACATCTAAAACAAGGGATATCACGGGTGGTTTGCCTAGGGTTACCGAGCTTTTCGAAGCGAGAAATCCTTCTAACCCATCTGTTATTACGGAAATTGACGGAACAGTTGCTTTCGGAGCTATCAAACGTGGTAACAGGGAAATCCTGGTTACTTCAAAAGATGGTGAAACCAAGAAATACCTGGTTCCATTATCCAAGCACATTCTTGTACAGGAAAATGACTATGTAAAAGCAGGAGATCCCCTTTCTGATGGCGCCGTAACCCCGGCCGACATTCTTAAGATCAAAGGACCTTTCGCAGTGCAACAGTATATTTTGAACGGTATCCAGGAAGTATATCGTCTGCAGGGTGTAAAGATCAATGATAAACACATTGAGGTTATTGTACGACAGATGATGCAGAAGGTATTGGTTGACAATCCGGGAGATACACGTTTCCTTGAAGGTGATGCTGTAGACAAGTTTGATGTGGATGAAGAAAACAACTGGATCTTTGACAAGAAGATTGTCACCGACCAGGGAGATTCTGAAAACCTCAAAGCAGGCCAGATCATCAGCTCACGTCAGCTTCGTGAAGAAAATTCGATCCTGAGACGCAGGGACAAGAAAGTAGTAGAAGCGCGCGAAGCGGTTTCAGCCACAACGAGTCCATTGCTTCAAGGTATTACCCGGGCCAGTCTGGGCACGCAGAGCTTCCTTTCAGCCGCTTCCTTCCAGGAAACGACCAAGGTGCTCAACGAGGCTGCTATCTCTGGTAAGGTAGATACATTGAATGGATTGAAAGAGAATGTTATCGTAGGTCATAAGATTCCGGCTGGTACGGGATTGCGTGAATACGAAGACCTGATTGTCGGTTCTCAGGAAGAATATGACAAGCTTGTAGCTCACAAAGTGTAATTAATTTTATATTAACTGATATGATAGCAATCCCCTCCCAAAAAGAGGGGATTGTTTTTTAGGACAACTAATTTAATAATTAACGCTCATGCGTCAGCTTCCCCCTTTTTGAAGGTAACAATATATCTATTTACACCAAAATTACGTAAGTATTTAACTTACTGTAAATAGGGGTATTTTTAATCAATGCGAGAGTTTACCTATGAGGGCTAAAATGCTTCCCAGTATTAACACTATACCCATAAATATCATAAAGAAGTAAGTATATGTTTTCACTGAGAACTTAAAGACTTTCGTTAATAGTTCTGCAACTGTGGTGCTTGCAATAAACATAGTAATACTACCAGCTCCCGCACCCGATACGGTCATAACTAATATAGTAGCAAAGCCTAATATGCCGCCAATTGTCAATGTAGGTAGTGGCAACGGTTTGAATATTAATCCTATTATGAATAACAGAAAGGTTTGGCTTATTAATGCATACCGCCAGACATCAAAGTATTTTTCATAAGATTCGTCTATCATTGGTTTATACCAAGCCCACATAAACAAACATAGCCCTATAATAGCTATTGATAAAAGAAACCATGTACTCATTACATAAATATTTGTGCCGTGCAACCCTACCAGCGGTTATAAATGCAGCGTGGGCTACAACCTATTCACCGTCGAGGTTCCGCGAAGTACCCATCAGCAAAACAAGCCAAGCCCACGCCAGAATGGCGTAGCTTCTAACTTATTCTGTGCTGATGTTGAAATTTCGCGGATTCCGACAATCAGAATGAAGTTACGCTACTTCGTATATTTTTTGAACTCTCAAAAGTAAGAACTTTCTTTTGAAAACAAAAAAGCCTAAGATTTCTCTTAGGCCTTCTCCCTCATTCCGTCTCTTTTCCTTTAAATGGTGGTGGTTTACCTGCCGCCATAATGCCTTTCAGGGAACGGTCAAACTCTGTGGCATTCATTTCATTTTTTTGCTTCTCTTCCTCTTCGCCAAAATCAATAGAAAGTTGTTTCCCCTGTTTTTTGTATTTCCTGTTAAAAAGGTCAATAAACTCCTGCCATGTTTGAGAAATAGACATTAGGGTTGTAACCTCAATCAATTGTTTCTTTAAATGCTCTTTCCCGATTTCAGGGGTAAGTGACTGATGGAACTTATATACATAATGTCCTTTTTTATTTTTTGGTGTTACTGCTCTGATTTTGTCCATAACTCCAATAGGCATTTGACCATAAATAAAAGTATTTGTATAAGTGCCTACAACGCCTGGACGACTGTTAATCCCATTTGTGGTAAAAGGCCATTTTCTTAGTCTGAATATTTCCTGATAAAATGGGTCATGGAATGTCTTTTGCCATTCCAAAATATCCTCTGCTACATAAAGTTTTAATATTTGTTGGAGGGCTTCCTTTTCTCGGTCATATTGATACCCTGTCGCTTCATCCACCAAAGCAATGATACCTACTTTGGCAAATGCCTTAATCATGGTATAAGCATTATCAGCCACCTTTAGGAAATTATCATTATCGACACCTTTATTTTTTGCTGTTACATATACATCACATATATCTGCTAAAACTGTGGCATCAATTCCCCGTGACTTTTTACCGTTTTTAGCAGTGTATTCCACGGCGCTATCAAATTTTTCTATTAACTCATTAGATATAAATGGTTTAAGAAATGAAGCACTGAGATATTCGGGTAAAACGGCGCTATCATTTGTAGCGTTTTTTTTACGTTTATAATAAGCTCCCCCACCTCTAATTCCAAAAGCGTAGGCCAAACTTCTATCGGAAAAAAGACGTCGTCCATCTTCCAATACAACAGAAGATAAATCAAATCCATTCAGGTGTACATCACCAAAATGAGTTGCCTTTGGCAAATTCTTTGAAATGCTTTTTGTCATGCTATCAGTTTTTTATAGGTCAATCGGCCAACCATGTTAGACAAAATTAAATCAAATCTATTTTGTGTGGTATCTCTTCGGGTGTTATATCTAAGCGCAAATTCATTGCAATAGCTCTGCAAATGCTTAGGACTGGCAGAATGGTAGATGCCATAAATACCACGTTTTAATTGTGACCATGCTCCTTCAATATTGTTGGTGTGAAACTCACCACGCACATATTCCTTATTTGAATGGGCTACAATTTCATGCTTGTAATGTTTGTTCAGGTCTTTGTATGCTCCATAACCATCTGTTACTATCGTAGTGCCTACTGGCACAGCTTCATAAATTATTGGTTTCAGACCTACACCATCAACCCTGCTAACAACCTGCATTTGTACATTTCCTTCACGCTCTAACATCCCAAAGACAGCAGTTTTATTAGTGGCTCCCGTTCCTTTCTTCTGCATATCCAATTTCTTACCATGTTTATTGCTATCACGGCCTCCGATGTATGTTTCGTCAATTTCAATTGTATTGCCCATAATTTCCCTGAATGCAGGGTGAGCAAAGGCGAAGCGTAAGCGATGCAACATGAACCATGCAGACTTTTGTGTGATTGATATATCACGGCCTAACTGGTGAGAGCTGATACCCTTCTTATGGCTACTGAATATATACAATGCCATGAACCATTTCACTAATGGGATTTTAGTATCTCCAAAAATAGTATCGGTTTTTACATTAAAATACTGTCCTGTGTTCTTGCACTTATATTTATTACCTGCGCATTTGTAAACCTTGGATGTTTCGTCATAAGGTGAGACCACATTGCCATTCCACCGGATTTTTTCCAAATGGTCTATACAACTCTGTTCATCAGGAAAAGCCTTTTGTAGCTCAAAGATGCTTGAAAATGTACCTATCATTGTTTTGCACTTAAATTATAGTGCAAATATATACTCAATATTTCAAACAATCAAATTTATTTAGTGTAAATTTATATATCGTTACCTTTTTGAAGGGGGTAGGGGGATGAGATTTTGAAAAGCTTTGCGCTCTTTGAGAAATCCTTTGCGTATTTTGCGTGAAATTTCCAGCTTAAATAAATAGAATAATGGCAAACGAAAACGATAATAAAAACCAGGACCCCAACCAACTCAATATCGAACTTCCCAATGAAGTAGCAGAGGGTACTTATAGCAATCTTGCGATCATCACCCATTCCAATTCTGAGTTTGTATTGGATTTCATTCGTATCATGCCGGGAGTACCTCAGGCACGTGTAAAGGCGAGAATATTGCTAACCCCGCAACACGCCAAAAGGCTTTTGACGGCCCTTGGAGATAACATAGACAAGTTTGAACAAACCCACGGCCGCATAGACGAAGGCGAACGCTTTGAAGGTTTTCCGATGAATTTCGGTGGACCGACAGCAGAAGCTTAGTCAATGATCAATTTCCAATGACCAATAATCGGTTATTCTGAGTGTTGAATATATATTCACAAACCTGTTTCTTAATTGAGGCAGGTTTTTTTATTACAACTTACCTAATAATCCTATCTTTGGTTCTCAATTTAAGATTATGCCATTTATCAAAAAATACTCCGACATTATATTTATACTGCTTACGACCATTTGCCTCTTAATAGCAAGTGAAACAGGACATCTGGAAAAACTGGCAAAGTATGGTTTTGTGTTTCTCTTAAGCGCATATTACATAGGGAAAAATGTTTCCAGATGGCAGCAAAATGCGAAGTCCTGAGGTTAACATGATGACTGTTCAATAAAATAATAAAACCCTGTCCCTTAATTGAGACCGGGTTTTTTGTTGGGCCAGCATTCATATTTAACAGTTTAATTATGGTGTCAAATCAATAATAACTATTTATTTTAATTATTTTTGAATTAAACCTTTCTATATGAAAAACATTACCCTACTGGCCGGATTAATTTTTTTATTGATTGCCAAACACATACAGGTGTATGCACAGACATCAGCACCTGGCAAACTTACCTGGGCTACCTATTTTGGCAAAGGTACTGAACAGGCCACTGCTGTGGCTACCGATAGTGCAGGAAATATTTATATAGGAGGAAATACCAGTTCAACCGGTATTGCTACGAGCGGGGCCTATCAAACTTCTCTTAATAGTGGAAAAGGGGATGCCTTTTTAGCGAAGTTTAATAAATCAGGCGGTCTCTTATGGGCCACTTATTACGGGGGTGGTTCTGGGGTTGTAAGCATCAGCGCAATATGTATAAACAATGCAGGTCAACTATATATTTCGGGCAGTACCACAAGCGCATCAGGCATTGCAACCCAAGGGGCTTATCAAACTTCATTTGGGGGCGGTTCAGATGCTTTTTTAGGAAAATTCAGCTCTTCGGGTACATTATTATGGGCTACTTATTATGGGAATACTGACGCTGAATATAGCTATGCTTTATGCACGGATAAGTTTGGGAATGCCATTATCACAGGACTTACCAGTTTTGGAAGTGGTTACTACAATTACGCGTTCCTCGCAAAATTCGATTCGACAGGAAAATACGTTTGGGCAGAAAACTTTGGTAATGGAAATGACTATGGAAATGCTGTAGCTATCGATAAATCAGGAAATATTTATTTAGGCGGATATACCAAAAGTACATCTGGTATCGCCACTACAGGTGCGTATCAAACATCTTTGGCAGGTAAAGACCCTTTTGGAGGAACCGCTTTTAATGCGTTTTTAGCAAAATTTGATGCATCAGGCAAACTAAAATGGGGTACGTATTATGGTGGGGCTGGCTCTGATTATGCTACAGGGCTGGCGACAGATGCCAATGGAAATATATACATGGCGGGCCAGGCCGAAAGCCTTACAAATATAGCAACGTCCGGCGCTTACCAAACTTCTAACGGAGGAGGGAATAGTGATGGATTTCTTTCTAAGTTTGACAGTACAGGGAATTTAAAATGGGCTACTTATTACGGTGGAAGTGCAACTGATAAGGTATCAGGCGTATGTGTCAACCCTTCCGGAAACGTGTTTATCACCGGCTATACCTTCAGTTCAAATAATATAGCAACTTCGGGAGCTTATCTTAGTTCAAATTCTTCGACATCCAATGGTGATGCGTTTCTTGCAAAATTTAATAGCGATGGCTCATTAGCCTTTGGGTCCTATTATGGTGGTAGCGGCGGTGCCAATGGGTACGCAGTTTGCAATGATCTTTATGATGATATTTACATGGCGGGTCAAACTTCAAGCTCAAATGGCATCTCCACATCCGGGGCATATCAGTCGTCACTTTCAGGAGGAGAAAATGCTTTTTTGGCAAAGTTTGGGTTTTCCATATCCAATGATGCAGGTATTGCCTCGATACAAGCGCCGGGGGTGAAATTTTGTCCTGGTAAGGATAGTGTAAAAGTTTTGGTTCGTAATTACGGCACAGTTTCTCTTACCAAAGCAACCATAGGTTTATCGATTAACGGAACTGTTGAAAGTCCTTATTTATGGAGCGGAAGTATTGCATCAGGTGCTTCATTACTGGTATCAGTAGGAAGCTATAACTTCAGCCAGGGTGCAAATATTATCAAAGCCTGGACTTCGTCACCCAACGGTGTCACCGACTCTCTGAACTCTAACGATACGACGACAGTTACCGATTCTGCTATAGCTCCAAAGGTGTTTATTTCCGGAACTTTAGCTACCCAATGCCGTAGGAATAATATTACCCTGGGCAAAGCTGCGGCAGCGGGGGATACATATTTATGGTCATCAAACCCGGTCGGGTTCACTTCAACCATAAGCAACCCTACAATAACTCTATATAATAATTCTACCTATATCTTAAAGGAGACCAATGCGTTGGGGTGCAGTAGCAAAGATTCTGTTGCCATAAAGGTTGCTCCAAATCCTCCTTTTATCACAAATACTACCAAAAGTCTTTGTCGGGGTACAGGTTTGGTCATCAGCACATTGTCTACACTTGGCGGTTCTTATTCCTGGACATCTGTGCCTGCAGGTTTTACTTCCACCAGCAAAAACCCCTCAATACAGCCGAGCGTAACGACCACATACAAAGTGAAGGGAACAGGAGTGAATACAAGTGGATGTGTAAATGCATTTGACTCCATACTCATCACAGTAAATCCTGTTCCTCATTCCGTTTTTTCATATACTCCAACTTGTCCTGATGACAGCCTTGTCTTCAATAACAAGAGCGATTCTGCAGTTAATTATCTATGGTATTTTGGAGATGGTAAAACATCAAAATTAACATCGCCCAATTATTTATTTACTTCAAATGGAACCTATATCGTGAGTTTGAAAGCTACAAATGCAAGCGGGTGTTCCGATTCGACCTCGAAGAAAATCACCATTTCCCCATGCGTTTGGCCCGGCGATGCCAATGATGACAAAGTTGTAGATATGAAAGATTTGTTGGCTATTGGCATTGCCTATGGAACTGTAGGTCATGCAAGGCCATCTGCAAGTATAAACTGGACAGGGCAACCTTCTCCTGATTGGGATTCTTCATTCTCGGGAGGAGTCAATTATAAACATGCCGACTGCAATGGAGATAGCGTTATAAATTATAAAGATACTCTTGCTGTTTCAGCTAATTATGGATCAACGCATTCCAAATCAGGTGTCGCAAATCAGGGCAGCCCCTCAGATCCGGAATTAAGTATTAAATATTTGAAGGATACCTTTTTTGCAGGTGATACCTTGGTTGCACAAATCATGATAGGTAGCGCATCAAAACCTGTTGCTAATTTATATGGGTTTGCATTTTCTTTGGCATTGGATCCCGCATTATTTGAAATCAATAATGCTTTTTTGAAAATGAATACTTCCTTTTTTGCGGCTAAGATATCTGACGTGATTACTATGAATAAAAAGGATGTTTCGTCAGGTACAATGGATATAGGGATAAGTAAGATTAACCATTTAAATGCATCAGGTAATGGTTTGATTGCAACTTTGTATGTTCCTGTCAATAAAACTTTGACTCAAAATTACGTTAAATCAAGCCTGTCAATATCAAACAATTACCAGGTATCAAACAGCGGCAAATCCGTCCCGCTTTATTTAACAAGTGATACTATACTTATAAAACAGGATCATACAGGAATAAATGTTCCAATTGGAGAAAGGAAATTGGGTATTAATGTCTTCCCAAATCCATTTCAATCTAACGTTACTATTTCCTACAACCTGGATCAAAAATCGAGGATCAAAATAGATGTTTTCGATCTGGAAGGCAAACAAATCGCCTCAATCACAAACGAAGAGGAGGTGCCTGGCTTGCATCAACTTAACATCAATGCCGAAAAATACCATCTCAACCCGGGCGTGTACCTTTTGAAATTCATTGTGAATGATCAGGTTGAAAGTCGCCGACTAGTGAAGTTTTAAATAGTAAATTAACCAGATTATTTTTTTATTTTTGATATAAATGACCAACCCTTTGAAATCTCTAAAACTAATTTTTGTCTCTCTTTTTATTTTGACTGCCAATGCACTTCATGCAAGCAATCCAGTAAAAATCAACCAATTTATCAATCATAAAGACTGGAGTTTCGTTGAAAACAAAGGGCAGGTTCAGGTTTCAGACATCAAATATTACGGACATCAGGGAGGAATATATCTGTACTGCAAACCGGGGATGTTGAGTTTTGTGTTTACTAAAGAAGAAAAAGCTCAGGAACAAATCTCTGAAGCAACCGGAACCTCAGAAGATGGATGGATGGAATCCCCCTTTCCAAAGGGGGCAGCTGTCCCGACTTCTTCGGGAGGGGGATTTGATCGCTCTCCGCTCTCCGCTCTCCATTCTTCTATTTCCACTTTCCGCACCGACCTTGTCCTCCTCAACTCCAAGCGGAATGCTAAAATCATTGCCACGGACCGACAGGAATATTATGAAAATTACTATACCGCCCCGAATAAGTTGGAACAAGCTGGGCAGGCAGGCAATGCTGATCATGGTATCATGAATGTACATACCTATAAAACCATCACTTACGAGTCAGTATATCCTCATATTGACATGGTTCTCCAGGCCAAAGAACAAGGAATGGAATATTCATTCATTATCCATCCCGGTGGAAAAGTGAGCGATATACAATTGCAATGGAATGGGGCAGAAAAAAATTGAAAAATTAAAAGATTCAAAAATTGAATATTCTAATTCTCTTGGTACTTTGGAAGAAAGCGAGGCAAAAAGTTTTTCAGAAGGGAAAATGATACCAAGTAAGTTTGAAAAGAATGGTTTTAAAGTTTGGAGTTATGATAAAAACAAGGATTTGGTGATAGATCCAAATTTGATCTGGGGAACTTATTTTGGTTATACAGGTACAGATAAGGCGACAGCAGTTTGTATCAGCGATTCCGGAAATACTTTTGTTGCCGGAAATACGACAAGTAGCAGCGATATTGCGACCTCGGGTGCTTTGGAATCATCATATGGAGGGGGTAATGAAGCTTTTTTTGCAAAATTTAATAAATCTGGTAAATTATTATGGGCTACATATTTTGCAAGCGCTCAAACAGAAACAGCTGCCTGCGCTGATATTGCGGGTAATGTCTATTTTACCGGGTCAACAGGATCCACCGCATTTATTTTAAAACTTAACCCTTCAGGATTACAAATATTTAATGAAAACATATCTGCGGGTAATGGGCAGGTTTTTGGACAAGCAATGAGTTTGGATCATTCAGGTAATTTATACATTACTGGATATGCAAATGATTCGGGTTTAGCGACTTCAGGGGCCCACCAGACTGCCTCAAATGGGTACTATAACGCTTTTCTTGCAAAATTCAGTACCAGCGGCTCGGAATACTGGGCTACTTATTTTGGTGGTGAAAGTAACGATTATGGTAATTCTGTTACAGCGGATTTATTTGGGAACGTTTATATAGCTGGCAATACCTATAGTAGTACCGGAATTGCAACAAAAGGAATTTATCAAAGCGTTTTGGTAGGATCTGAAGATGGTTTTATTGCTAAATTTTCTTCAGGCGGAACTTTCGATTGGGGAAGTTATTTTGGGGGGCTCTATTTTAACGAAATAAGAGGTGTAAGAGCGGATCCCAATGGCAATGTTTATATAGCAGGTTTCACACAAAGCGCAACAAATATTGCAACATCCGGGGCATATCAAACCAGTTTTGGAGGGGTTTACGATGGTTTTTTGGCCAAACTAAATTCTTCGGGGGGTATGACTTGGTCAACGTACTACGGAGGCAGTAGTTATGATAAAGTTTATGGGTTAGATATTGACCGTGCGGGGAACATCTACATTAGTGGTTCAACAGCCAGTTCCACCAATATCGCAACTTCGAATGGTTTTCAAACAACTTTCGCAAGGGGTAATTATGATGGTTTTATTGTAAAATTCACTACCGGGGATACTGTTTCATGGGCCAGTTACTACGGTGGCGACGGCGATGATTATTTTTCAGGTTCGGGTGTTAACGATTATGGGGATGTATGCTTTGCGGGATATACTGCCTCAACAAGTCATATAGCAACT
>Ga0207032_1034_pt1 | contig 43097 bp, 32 predicted proteins | sample Alteio_BWMinCont_38_FD_153308 | JGI IMG/M metagenome (GOLD analysis project Ga0207032, IMG submission 153308) | Enriched cells from forest soil in Barre Woods Harvard Forest LTER site, Petersham, Massachusetts, United States -... | ecosystem: Environmental > Terrestrial > Soil > Temperate forest >... | reverse complement strand
TTGTCAGCGCGAATGAGGGCGGTGACCGTTCGAATCGAGCTTGTATTCACCGCCGCCCGGGACTGATTGCCGTTGGCGCGGTCCAGGACCCGCTTGATAAAGCGCTTTTCAAATTCCCCGACGGCCTCGTCAAAAAGGATGCCGCGCTCCACCATTTGATTGACGAGCCCTTCCAATTGATCTTTCACGATGGCACGCTCCGCTCCTAAGATTCTTCCGTGAAGGGCCGGCTTGCTAATCCAGTTCGCGACCGGTAAGGATGCGAAACGCTTCCCGGTACTTGGCGCGAGTCGCACCAACGACCTCGGGAGGAAGCTCGGGGCCGGGCGGGGTTTTCGGCCATTGCATTCGCTCGAGGTAGTCGCGAACAAACTGTTTATCAAAAGAGGGCTGAGGGCCGCCGGGACTATACAGCTTGGCGGACCAGAAGCGGGAGGAATCAGGCGTGAGGGCTTCGTCGATCCAGATGAGGTCATTGTTGAGGAGGCCGAACTCGAATTTCGTGTCGGCGAGGATGATGCCTCGCGGTTCGGCGTAGGCAGCGGCGCGATTGTAAATTTCAAGGCTGACGGTGCGGACTTTTTCGGCGAGTGCATTGCCAATGAGCGAGGCCGCTTTTTCGAATGAAATATTTTCGTCGTGGCCGCTGGCGGCTTTGGTCGCGGGGGTGAAGATGGGCGCAGGCAAGCGGTCGGATTCGCGCAAGCCCGAGGGCAGAGCGATGCCGCAGATTTTTCCGGTGGCGCGATAGTCTTTCCAGCCGGAACCGGAGACGTAGCCGCGCACCACGCATTCGATGGGCAAGGGCTTGGTCTTGCGCACGACCATGGAGCGGCCGGCAAGGTCATCGGTGAACTTGTCGAAGGGAGCGGGGAAATCGGTGGAGCTAAGGACGTGGTTGGGAATGACGTCCTTTAACAGGTTGAACCAGAAGAGGGAGAGTTGTGTAAGGACGCGGCCTTTGTCCGGGATGGGCGTGGGAAGGATGACGTCGAAAGCGGAAAGCCGGTCGGTGGCGACGATTAAGAGCTTGTCGCCGAGATCATAAATGTCACGGACCTTTCCGCGCGCGGCGGGCGTGAGGCCAGCGAATTGCGTTTCTCGAATGATGCGGGTTGCAGGACCGACGGCCACTGGAACGTTCCCCCGACAAAGTGACAAGCATTCTAGCGCAGCGGGACGCGAAGTCAACGGCACGTATTGAGGGAAACTCTGGAAAAGTCTTTATGACGACAACTTACTTTGTGTTTGCAACGTGACTAGAAGCAAGCGCAACTTCTAAGGATCGATTTCGGGCATTCTCCTGACGCGCCGGCCTCCAAAGACATGGATGGTGCGCGTCCCACTGAGGCCTTCGCCGCCGTGCGGCATACCTTTGGGAATCAGGAATTCCCGTCCTGCCAACAAGCGGAATCGTTCCTCGCCGATAATGACCGTGTACTCCCCCTGGACTACAAGCATGTATTCGTCGAATTCGTGGCAATGAGTCGTGCTCGCCCGATCTTGGAAACATTTCCAGAAACAAGCCTGACTGCCGTCTGCTCCGTCGAAAACGTATCCTTCGATGTCACTCGTGTGTTGCGATTCGCGGGCGATCTTGTTGAGAGGATTCTTCATGAACTCCGGAAAATCATTCACTTAAGCGAGGACCTCCTTTCATGCGGCTGATGCGGCGGCTGCTTGAGGCTTGGACGCGGGAGCTTCGGATTGTTCCCAGCGGACGCTGACGAGTTTGGAGACGCCTGGTTCCTGCATGGTTACGCCGTAGAGCACGCTGCCCATTTCCATGGTCTTGCGATTGTGGGTGACGATGATGAACTGCGTCTGGCTGCTCATCTCGCCGATGAGGCGCGTGAAGCGGCCGACGTTGGCTTCATCGAGCGGCGCATCCACTTCGTCGAGGATGCAGAAGGGGCTGGGCTGATATCTGAAGATGGCGATGAGCAGAGCCAGCGCGGTCATGGCCTTCTCGCCGCCGGAGAGCAGCAAAACATTTTGCAGGCGCTTGCCTGGCGGCGAGGCCACGATGTCGATGCCGGCATCGCCGGAGCTGTCAGGCTCGGTCAAGCGCATCTCCGCCATGCCGCCGCCGAAAATAGCGTGGAAGGCGTCGGAAAAACTTTTGTTGATGGCGTGGAAGGCGTGTTCAAATTTTTCCCTGGTGGCAAGGTCGAGCTCGGCAATAGCTTGCTGGGTGTCGGCGATGGATTGCAGCAGGTCGTCGCGTTCGCGCGTAAGGAAGGTAAAGCGCTGGTCGCATTCGTTGAATTCCTCAAGCGCCATCATGTTGACCGGGCCCATGGACTCGATGCGCTGCTTCATCTCGCGGTAGTTCGTTTCGGCGAGTGCCAGTTCTTCACCGCTCATGAACGCAACTTCGGTGGCGATCAAGTCTTCGGGCTGGGCGTTCACTTCGCTCATGCACGTTTCACGCAAGTGCTGGCGGTCGGAGTCATTTTTCGCGCGGACGACTTCCGCATGGCTGCGCTGCTCGCGGAGTTCCTGGAGTGATTGCCGCGCCATGCGCAGATGGTCTTCCGTCTGCGTGACACGGGTGCGCGCGTTGTCCCATTCCAGTTCGAGTTCGTGCTGGCGAACTTCCAGGCGGAGTTTTTCGCCGCGCAAGCCTTCGAGTTGCAAGGCGAGCTCTTCGCTTTGCTTGGCGAGGGCACTAGTCTCGTCGAGAATAGATGCAACTTGTTGCTGGAGAGCCGTTTCGCGGCGCTCCATCTCGGCGCGCTCCTCGCGCAGCCTGGCGGCGAGAGCTTCGGCCGCGGTGAGGCGCTCGCTTAAGGCGGCGAGTTCGGCGCGCCGTGCGGCGAGTTCGTTTTGCTCGGATTGAATTGATGAGCGGAGCAAAACAAGTTCCTCGGCGAGCCGGGCGCTTTCTGTTTCAGCTTCGGCGCGGCTAAGGGCGGCGGCAGCATGATCGTTTATGGCGCGCTGGGCACGCTGGCGGGCTTCTTCCACATCCTGCCGGAGACTCGATAGTTCGTTCTGGCAGACGGTGAGTTCGAGGCCGAGGCGGGCCAGTTCGGTCTGCATCTGGCTGTGACGGTGAGTAGCGGAAATGACTTCGTGCTCGGTTTCGCGCTGCTTCGCGTGGATTTCCTCAAGGGCTTGCTCCACGGAGAGCAACTCAGCCGCGATCGTTTCAAGAGCCGATTGCTTCGCGGCCACGTCATGCTCAAGTTGAAGGACCTCGGCGTCCAGGGCGCGCAGTTCGCGCTTCATGCCCAGCGGGCCTACTTCATCGGGGCGTCCGCCGGTGACCATGCGGCCCTGGAAGCATGTGCCGTCGGGCGTGACGAAAGCATATTGCGGATTCTCGCGCGCCAGTTTTTCCGCCGCGGCAGTACTGTCGGTCAAATAGGCGGCGCGCAAACGCGGCAAGAATTGCTTGGCTGCGGCGCCCAGGGGATCGCGGAAGTCCACCAATTTGTCAAGACGCGAGATGACGCCATCCTCGGTACGGAAATTCACGATGGGCTCGTAATCGGAGGAGAGCCGGAGATTGCGAAGCGAATCGACGAAGAAGGTAGCGCGTCCGCCGACTTCATCGCGCAAAAGGGAAACGCCGGCGCGGGCGTGGTCAAACGTTTCCACGACAACGTACTCAAGCTCATCACGCAAATACTGTTCGACAGCGGCTTCGTGCTGCTCTTCGACTTCGGCGTAATCGGCGAGGACACCCACGGCACGGAAATCATTGCCAGCGCCGCGCTCGTTGGCGGCAAAAAGTTTTTGCACCGCGTCGGCGGTGTAGGAGCGGTCGTTCAGGATTTGCGTGAGCGTGGAATGGCGCGCGCGCACCCCAGCGAGGGAGTCGCGCAGGCCGCCCGCTTGATTCGTCAGGGCATCGCGCTGCTCGCGCAGAACGACGAGCTTCGCCTGGAGCTCCGTGGCGCTTTGTTTCAGGGAATTGAGTTGTCCGGAGAAAGATTCGAGATCGTAAGCAGCGCCTTCGGCGTCATTGCGCGCCTTCATCGAAGTTTGGAGCAAATCTTGCTCGTTCGTCTCAAGTTTCCGAAGCGCTTCCGCCTGGTGCACCAGCGCTTCTTCGGCTTGCTTCTGCTCGCCGTGGAGGCGCAGCAGGCTCTCGCCCGCTTGTGCAGCGGAACGCCGGAGCGCTTCGATGCGCGCTTCGGAAGCAGTAATCTGCGTGGCGCGGGATTCCGCGGCCCTGGCCAGGTCTTCCACACGCGCGGTTAGAATGCCAGATTCTTCTCGCAGCATCGTCACAGCCTGAATCTGCGCAGCGCTACGGGATTCCCATTCCGTGGTCTGCGCCGTGGCTTGCGCCAGTTCCGCATTCACTTGCGCGTGACGCCCAGCGAGTTCCGTGGCGCGCTGCCGGTTGAAGGCAATGCGGTTCTCGCTGCGGTCCACTTCGAGAGCGGTGAGATTCAAAACATTCTGGTTTTGCCGGATTTCGGCGTCGAGATCGTAAATCCGCTGGTTCAGGCGATCCTGCTCGCCTTCCTGCTGCTGGATGGCGGTGGCGCGCTGTAATTCGGCGGCCGTCAGTTCCTCGAGTTGTTTGGAGACGCGTTCGGCTTCGGCATCCAGTTCGCGCGCCTTGCCGGCAAGCATCTGCCGAACGATGCCGCGCATTTGATCGCGGATTTCGGAGTAGCGTCGAGCTTTGGCAGCCTGACGTTTGAGCGAACCAAGCTGTTTTTCGACCTCGATGACAATGTCGTTGACGCGCGAGAGATTGACCTTGGAGGATTCCAGTTTTGCTTCCGCCAGCCGCTTCTTGGTTTTGAATTTCGTGACGCCGGCGGCTTCCTCGATAATGGCGCGGCGCTCCATGGGCTTGGTCGAAAGGATCAGCCCGATGCGGCCCTGCTCGATGATGGCGTAGGAGTCCGGGCCGAGGCCAACGCCCATAAACATCTCCTGGATGTCGCGGAGCCTGCCGACACGGCCGTTGATCAGGTATTCGCTTTGGCCAGAGCGATAAAGACGGCGGCTGACGACGACTTCGCCGGGCTTCATGGCCAGGACGGGCTTGTCGGCCTGTTTTTTCTTGCGTTTGAACTTGCCGCCGGGCTCAGCCGGGGATGGGGCTGAACCGTCGACGGCAGCATCTTGCATTTCGGGGGGCTGCGCGGGGTCGAGCGAGAGAATTTCGGTCGTCGAATCTGTAAGGGCAGACTTTTCGGCGTTCTCAGCGAGAAGGGGCCCGGAATCAGCTGCAGAGTCTAACGCTGCGCTCTCCATCACGAAGCGTGCGGCTTCCGCCAGCTCGGGATCTTCCATGGTGATGGTGACTTCGGCGAGACCCAGTGGAGGACGCTTGGTAGTGCCATTGAAGATGCAGTCCGCCATGCGCTCGGCGCGGAGCGACTTATGGCTCTGTTCGCCGAGGACCCAGGAGATGGCGTCCACGACGTTGGACTTGCCGCAACCGTTCGGGCCGACGATGCAGGTCGTGCCCGAGCCGCTGAAAGTGACCACGGTGCGCTCACAAAACGACTTAAAGCCAACGATTTCGACTTTTCGCAGCTTCAGCAAGATATCCCCTTTGGTCGTCAACTTCTCCGCGGATGCCAGCAAGAAAATCTGGAGCAACTTGGTAACCGCGTAAACCAGCCATCCCATAGGGCTGGAGCAAAAACAGGTGAAAAGAGACGACGTTTCGTTCCTCGAGGGGAGGGTCTTTGGAGCGACAAGACAACCGTACTCCGGTTGCCTGTCAAAACGTTTGGCAGGTTCTCAGTCAGAGGCCCAGCCGCCTGGCGCAAGGATGGCGGTACGGGAAAAAACAGTAACACGATGTTTGCTGCGTGTAAAGCCTTGCGCTAAATCTTGTGGCTGGATTGTCAGGGCCACAAGCTCGATTGGCGGTCGAAGGCATTGGAGGGATGAGCCGAAGATACGAGGCATTTCATGGAGGGCGCTCGACGACGGCTGGAACGCGGCTCAGCGAAGTCACATTGCGCGCCGTATTGCGCGACCGCACTCACCTTCGACATTGCTACGCTTCGAACCGCTCGGATACAATCTAGCGTTTATGCATAAGCAAAGAGAGACAGTCTGAGGATGACGGCCGAAATCCAGCTCCATAACACGCTGTCGGGGAAGATCGAGCCGTTTGTTCCGCAAAAAGCGGGCGAAGTGCTGATGTACACCTGCGGGCCGACGGTCTACGACTACGCGCACATCGGCAATTACCGCACGTTTGTGTTTCAGGATATCTTGCGCCGGTTCCTGAGGCTGCGCGGCTTCAAACTAAACCACGTCATGAACCTGACGGATGTGGACGACCGTATTATCGCCAACGCTGCTGCAGCCGGGAAAAGTATCCGCGACTACACCGAAAAATTCGTTCAGGCGTTCTTTGACGATTGCAAGACGCTGAGCATCGAGACGCCGGAGCACTGGATTCGGGCCACGGACAATATCGACGACATGGTGAAACTGATCCAGCGGCTCCAGGAAAGAACCTTTACGTATTCGAGCGAAGGTTCGATTTATTACCGGATCGCGAAATTTCCCGCTTACGGAAAGCTCTCGAAAATCGACCTTGCGGGCATTCAGGCCGGAGCGCGGGTAGACAACGATCGCTACGAAAAGGAGAGCGCCAGGGATTTTGCGCTGTGGAAAGCGCCGAAACCCGGCGAGCATTTCTGGGAAACGCCGATCGGGCCAGGTCGCCCGGGCTGGCACATCGAATGCTCCGCGATGGCCATGAAATATCTTGGCGAGACGCTGGACATTCACGCGGGCGGAATCGACCTGGCTTTTCCCCATCACGAAAACGAGATTGCGCAGAGCGAGGGCGCGACAGGGAAGACCTTCGTGCGCTACTGGCTGCACGCGGAGCATTTGCTGGTCGAGGGCGAGAAGATGTCCAAGTCGCTCGGCAATTTCTTTACGATGCGCGACCTTTTCGCGAAGGGTTACAAACCTTCGGCACTGCGCTTCGCGCTGGCAAGCGTTCCGTACCGCAAACAGCTCAATTTCACGTTCGATGGCTTGCAGCAGGCCACCAGCTCGGTAGAACGGCTGCGGAATTTCGCGGACCGGCTGAAACAGGGCAAATTCCCGGCAGGGAATCAGAAGGGCATGGCGGCGCGAATTGCGAAAGCCGCGGAGGAGTTCGATGCTGGGCTTTCCGACGATCTGAACACCGCCAGAGCGCTGGCGGCGGTGTTTGACATGGTGCGCGAAGCGAATATCGCTATGGATAAAGGGGAATTCCGCCAGGGAGACGTCGCTGCCGCGCAGGAGTTCCTTGGCACATTCGATAAGATTTTCGCCGTTTTGGAAGACAATGATGGAGAAAAACTGCAGAGGCTCGGTTACGGCACCCCGTCGAGCGGGCCGAGCGATGCGGAGATCGATACGTTGGTCGCGGAACGCAACGCCGCCAAGAAAAAACGTGATTTCGCCACCGCCGACAGAATCCGCAAGGAACTCGCGGATCGTGGTATAATCATTGAGGATGCAAAGGATGGAAGCGTCCGCTGGAAACGTAGGTGAGCCTTAACCTGCAAACTCGAGATCTGTATCTCCCGGGGCACTTCCCGCCGGCCGCCCAGCGGCCCGAACTCTACGGCGTCGACTAGTTAATCTCTGTTTCGTTCTCTTGCAGGCCATTCAGGGGTTCGTCCGTTGTGGCCCGCTCTCGTCCCCCCAGCAGTTTCTAATCAACTCCAACCATTGCACTCTTCTCTGGAGGAAGAAATGCCAACGACTTTGGAAGTAAGAACACCCCGCCTGGTGACCGCCCTCCCCGGGCCAAAGGCAAAGGAAGTCATTGAATACGACGCGAAGTTCATGTCGCCGTCGTTTTCGCGCGAATACCCGCTGGTAGCCAAGAAGGGCCATGGCGCCATCGTTGAGGACGTAGACGGTAACGCGTTCCTCGATTTCGCGGCAGGCATTGCCGTGTGCTCGACAGGACACTGCCACCCGAAAGTTGTGGAAGCGATTCAAAAGCAGGCGGCGGAACTGATTCATATCTCCGGCACAGACTTCTATCACCATCACATGCCGCAACTGGCGGAGCGGCTGGTGGCGACCATGCCGGGCAAGGAACACAAGAAAGTGTTCTTCGGAAATTCGGGAACGGAAGCGGTCGAAGGGGCGATCAAGCTGGCGCGTTATGCAACGAAACGCGACAAGCTGATTGCGTTCTACGGATGCTTCCACGGGCGCACGCTCGGCTCGCTGTCCCTGACGGCTTCCAAAAACACGCAGCGCAAGCATTTCGGCGCGCTGCTCGGCGGCGTCGAACACATTCCATTTCCGTATGCGTACCGCTGCGGGTACGGGCACACTCCCGAAACCTGCGGCACGGAAATCCTCGAGCTTCTCGAGCAGCAGTTGTTCAAGAGACTCTTCGCGCCGGAAGAAATCGCAGCCATCATCATTGAGCCGATTCAGGGAGAAGGCGGGTTTGTACCTGCGCCGGCGTTTTTCCTGCAGGAATTGCAGCGCATCTGCAACCGGCACGGCATCATGCTGATTGTGGATGAAGTCCAGTCGGGCGTGGGACGCACCGGGAAATGGTGGTCCTACGAACATGCGGGCATCGAGCCGGATATCCTGTGCACGGCAAAGGGCATCGCGAGCGGAATGCCGCTGAGCGCGTTCATCGCCAAGGAAAGCGTCATGACCTGGAAGAAAGGATCCCACGGGACGACCTACGGCGGAAATCCTGTGTGTATCGCATCGGCGATGGCCACTCTGGACCTCATCGAAGGCGGGTATATGGAGAACGCCCGCAAGATGGGAGATTACATTTTCGGGCGCATCAATGACTGGCCGCAGCGCTTCAAAGTAGTCGGCGACGTGCGCGGCAAGGGATTGATGATCGGCATCGAAATCGTGCGCGATCAGAAGACCAAAGAAAAAGCAGCCGACTTGCGGGATGCAGTGATTAACGGCGCATTCCAGAAGGGTCTGTTGCTACTCAGTGCGGGCGAGAATTCCATTCGAATGTCGCCACCGCTGCTGATTGACGAGGAGCAGGCGGACTGCGCTGTGCGGACGCTGGAAGAATGCTTCCGCGAAGCGGAGAAACAGATTTAGCACGGAGAACGCAGAGTTCTCGGAGATAACCTGGAAAAATCCCGTGGCGGCCATAGAAGAAAGATGGCAGCCGCGGGATTTTTGTTTATACTGCGCGGAGACACAGGGCGCCTTTTCGATTGCCATGCCGATTTTTTCCAACTTGATGTTTCACGCGGTCCAATGGGCTGCTCGGCGGGGCTTGCGGGAAGAGGAGAATCTGTCGGGCGAGGCGAAGAAACTGGAAGCGCGGCGCACCGGCGTCCGCGGAGAAACTTACGCGTATTGGTATTTGCGGCGGCAAGGGTACGTGTTCGTGGCGCGAAACTACACGCCGCGCGGGGCCAAGGGTGAGATTGATCTCGTCGGATTCGATGGCAAGACACTGGCATTTGTCGAGGTCCGAACGCGCACGGTGAGGGAGGATGCGACGGCCTTGCCGGAGCTAAGTGTTACACGTGAAAAACAGCATCTAGTGGTTCGAACGGCGCAGCGATTCCTCGCGGAACGGCATATCGGCGACTGTTCGTGCAGATTTGACGTGGTAGCCATCGACAATCGAGCAGGGCAGCCGCCGGTGGCTCGGCTGCACAAGGACGCCTTCAGCCCGCAGATTTGACTGGAGAGGACCGGAACCTCTCCACGGGGGCACCAGACGCGGTACAATTCGGGTTCGTCATGGGCACTGTCCAAGCCCCTCTGACTTATAGCTGATTCGAGGAGGATAGCATTGCCGGAGTTGCGTAAGGATCCGATCACGGGAAGATGGGTGATCATTGCGACGGAGCGCGGAAAGCGCCCGAACGATTTTTTGCGCGAGAGCGTTGTTGCCAAGGACGCCAAGAATTGCCCCTTTTGCGCGGGGAACGAGTCCAAGACTCCGCCGGAGATTCTGGTGTATGGGCGGAATGGTGGAGGGGCAAACACGCCCGGCTGGAACATTCGTGTAGTGCCGAATAAATTCCCGGCGCTGGGGATCGAAGGCGAACTGGACCGCGAAGGAGAAGGCCTGTTCGACAAGATGAACGGCATCGGAGCGCATGAAGTGATCATCGAGTCGCCCAACCATATGGCCACGCTGGCGACGCTGCCCGAGCGCGCTGTGGAAGACGTGCTGTGGGGATACCGCGACCGCATGCTGGATTTGAAGAATGACAAACGCTTCCGGTACATCCTGATTTTCAAGAACCACGGGGAAGCCGCCGGCGCGACGGTCGATCACCCGCATTCGCAATTGATTGCGCTGCCGATTGTGCCGCGGCGCGTGCGCGAGGAGGTGGACAGCTGCTGGCATTATTACGACGAGAAAGAGCGATGTATTTTCTGCGACATCATCCGGCAGGAGCGGGACACCGGGGAGCGGGTGATTGGAGAGAACGAACACTTCATTACATTGGCGCCTTACGCGCCGCGTTTCCCGTTTGAAATGTGGCTGCTGCCAAAGGCGCATGGATCGTCGTACGAAAATAATCAGAGCTCGATGTATGCCAGCTTGGCGCGAATGCTCAAGGATACGCTTATGCGGCTGGACGAAGTGCTGGACCGGCCGGCATTCAACTTCATGATTCATACCTCGCCGATCGGCGAAGAGATCAACGATCATTACCACTGGCATATCGAGATTATCCCGAAGCTGACGAAAGTGGCGGGTTTTGAATGGGGCACCGGCTTTTACATCAATCCAACGCCGCCGGAAGAATCGGCGCGATTCTTGCGCGAAGCAAAGCTGGCCGCTCCGGCGGATAAAAAATAGGACTGTAAAAAATAACGGCGGGTCCTGGATGTCCGGTTCGTTCAGGAAGATTTGCTATACTTAAAAGTTCGGCGCGGTACCCAAGTGGCCCAAGGGAGAGGTCTGCAAAACCTCCATTCGTGGGTTCGAATCCCACCCGCGCCTCCAAACTCTCCCCTCCGCTCCTGCCCGTTTTCCGGCAATTTGCCAAAGAAGTTCCAAATTGAACCGCTGCCGATGAACTGTTCCACGCTGGTCTGCTCCTCCAAGGATTCGCGTGTGGCCTCAAGCCGAACCCGTGTCTTATCAAGTGATTAGCCGAACGAACCGCGATTGACGTGGGCCTCTGCGTGCCTCTCCCCACGGGGGGAATAGCTTGTTCGGTCGCTATCTCAAACTTCGGCACTCGCTCCGGACCCCGATATCCTCATTCGCAGTCGTTGTGTGTCTTGGGCTGCCGCTTTTGCCCCTTTCGAACCCACTCATGCTAGAGGCACAAATATCCACGACTGCCGAATTTCGAACTAAGGCAAATTTTCTGGCGAAAGTTCCCAATTTCATTGAGTGGTCGGCAGAAGCCTTGCCGCCAGGTCCTTCGCCCTTTTTGATTTGCATCCTAGGTGATTTTTCGTTTGCGCTCCCGCTTGCGGAATCAGTCCGTGGCAAAACCATTCAAGAAAAGCAGATCGAAGTTCGCGGCGTAAGCAAAGAACAGGAATTGCATTCGTGCCACATTCTGTTCGTGAGTCACTTCGAACGGAAAAGTTACGCTCGAATGCTTGGCTCAGTGCGGGGCCAAAATGTGCTGACGATAGGGGAAACGCCGGAGTTTCTCGACGCAGGCGGGATCCTAGGCTTCTCGATGCAGGGAGAAACCCTTCAATTTGACGTCAATTTGAGAGAAGCGAACCGGGCGCACTTGAAGGTAAGTTCGCGGCTGCTGGCTTTGGCGCGGCATGTTGTGAATCCAACGGAGGCGGCAAAGAACTGAAATGCCGGCGCGTTACATTCGCGAGCTTTCTCTTCGTCAACGGTTGTTGCTTCTCACTGCGCTCACCAGTGGCATCGGAGTTTTGCTCGGATGTATCGGGTTCCTGGGGTACGACATGCATGTGGCCCGCCAGCAGAAGGCCGAAGACCTTCGCTCGACAGGGGACCTGATCGGGATGAATTCCACGGCGGCGCTGGAATTCGGTGACGAGATCGCCGGCGCGAAACTTCTGGAAGCACTCCGCACGCGTCCGGAAATCCGGCTGGGAATTCTCTACCGGCCAGATGGAACTCTTGTTGCGTCCTATGTACGCGCCGATTTGAATCGGGAAATACTTCCTTCCCATCCTGCTCCTGAGGGGATGGTTTGGGCCAAGGATCGATTGACCTACGAATCCAAAGTATTGCTAGGTTCACGGCCGGTGGGTTCGCTTTACCTGGAATCCGGACTCGCGGACCTCCAGGAACGGCTGAAGCGATTTGAACAATTGACCGCGGTGATTGCCTTGGGGAGTTTGTTGCTTGTCTATGTTCTGACGGCGGCGATGCAGCGGGGAATAACAACACCAATTCAGAACCTGGCCGCCATTGCGCGCTCAATCGCAACTGAAAAGCATTATTCATTGCGAGCTCCACCTCTCGCGGGACGGGAACTTCGACAGCTCAGTGCGGACTTTAATCATATGCTCGACGAAATCGAGCGGCGCGATGCCGCATTACAGGAAGCACGAGACGTCCTGGAACTCCGTGTGGCGGCGCGGACCAGTGAACTCGAGAAGGAGGTCCAGGAGCGCAGGAAAACTGAGATGGAGCTTCAACAGCGCACCTCCTTTCTCGATGCGCTCATCTCGAGCAGCCCGCTGGCCATTGCCGTGGGAGGACCCAGTGGAAAATTCGAACTCGTGAATCCGGCGTTCGAGAAACTTTTCGGTTACACCGGCACCGAGGCCGTCGGCCATCAAGTTGAGGCTCTTCTGTATCCCCCCACGCTCAGCAGGAAAGAAATGAATGAGCGGCTGAAGGTAGTGAAAGAGCAATCCATCCACGAAACGACGCAGCGAAAAAAGAAGGGCGGAGAGCTGGTGGATGTCGAAGTGTATTCCGTGCCGCTCTTGATGGCAAACGGAGAAAAGAGTGTCCTCGCCGTTTATCAAGACATTCGCGAACGGCTGAAAGCGCAAAAGGCACTCGCGGAGAGCGAAGAATTGTTCCGAACCGTAAGCGCGGCGGCACCGGTGGGAATTTTCCGCACCGACGCAAATGGGGAAATTTTGTACACCAATCAACGGTGGGCCGAGATGCTCGGCCGCGCGGCGGAAGACGTGGTTCGCGGTACTTGGGCGGATGCTGTTCATCCTGAGGACCGCGAGATGGTGCGAGCGCTTTGGAAGAGCGGTTTTGATCTCCGGATGGAACTAAAGGATCAGTGCCGGGTCCTCACCTCCGATGGACACGTGAATTGGGTGCAGTGGCAGACCCGCGCGCTATTCGGACCGGATGGGGCTTTACAGGGATATGTGGGAGTGGTCGAGGACATCACCCAGCGGCGCGCATTCGAGCAGCGTCTGGTGGTGGCGAAGAAAGCAGCAGAAGCCGCCAGCCAGGCGAAGAGCGAGTTTCTGGCGAACATGAGCCACGAAATCCGCACTCCGATGAACGGCATTCTCGGGATGACCGAACTGGCACTCGATACGGAACTCAAACCCGCTCAGCGGGAGTATCTGGACATGGTGAAGTCTTCGGCTGAATCTTTGCTCGGAATCATCAATGACATTCTGGATTTTTCGAAAATCGAAGCCGGCCGGCTGGAACCTGAGAGCATTGCGTTTTCTTTGTTGGATTGCATTGAGGGCGCCTTGCAACCGTTGGCCGTTCGCGCCAACGAGCGAGGATTGGAGCTGACCTGGGAGGTCCGAGGCGATATCCCCGAACTCCTGATGGGTGACCCCTCGCGCTTGCGTCAGGTTTTGATCAACCTGGCGGGCAATGCCATCAAGTTCACAAAAAAAGGAGAGGTGAGATTACGGGCAGAATCACTAGCCTTCGAACACGAAGCTCTTCCCATCCGCTTCTCAGTTTCCGACACTGGGATTGGCATCCCAAAGGAAAAACACCGGCAAATATTCGACGCTTTTTCACAAGCAGATTCTTCGACCACGCGCGAATTTGGAGGAACCGGATTAGGTCTGACGATTTCCTCACGTCTGATCCAATTGATGAAGGGGCACATCGAGCTCGAGAGCACACCTGGGAAGGGAAGTACCTTCACCTTTACAGTGCCATTCACGATTGCAGCATCAAAGGAATCTGCAAGTGCGCCTCCCGAACTGGCGGGCAAAAAGGTGTTGGTTGTCGACGATAACGAGACAAATCGCCAGCTGATGATGCGCTTGCTGGTTCAATGGGGAATGGATCCAGATTGCGCAGACATCGGACCCGAAGCCCTGGAAATATTCAAAAAAAACGTGGAGAAACATACAGGCTTTCCGCTTGTGCTTCTTGATCAAGACATGCCTGGGATGGACGGATTTGAGGTGGCCGAACGGATCGTCCGGGCAGGCGGAAAAGAACGGCCAGCGATCGTCCTCTTGGCCTCAAGTTCGAATTCGGCCGATGAGGATCGCGCAGCGAAACTCGGGATTGAAGGAAGGATCCTCAAGCCGTTGCGCCGCGCTGCGTTGCTTGATGCCATCCTCCACGCTTTGAAGCTGCACATTGCTCCCGAACGGGTTTCCACCCTCGACAGGGGAATGAGCAAACCGGGAAAGCTGCGGTTGTTGCTGGCGGAAGACAATCGGGTGAATCAGAAGCTGGCAATCCACTTGTTGGAAAAGATGGGGCATGAAGTGAGTCTGGCCGTCAACGGCAAAGAGGCGGTCGAGATGTTGCGGCGAAAATCGTTTGACATGGTCTTGATGGACATTCAGATGCCCGTGATGGGCGGAGTTGAGGCAACGCGATGGATCCGGGAAGAAGAGCAGAAAACAGGCAGCCATATCCCCATCATCGCCATCACCGCGCACGCCATGTCCGGTGACGCAGAAAAATATTTGCAATCTGGAATGGATGGCTACGTATCCAAACCGGTGGGCTACGATTTGCTTCGCGCGGAAATTGAGCGTTTGGCGAAGATGCCGGTCCATCAAAAGGGAAAAACCGTGAACGAAAAAACCTCGAGTCATTTGGATTTTGATTATGGAGAACTCCTCGCGCGTGTGGACAATGACCGCGAACTCTTGCACGACCTTCTCAGGATCTTCAAAGAGGAGTTTCCCCGCTATCTCCAGGCTTTGCGTGAAGCAGTGGGAACAGGCGATGGAAAGCTCGTCGCATCCGCGGCGCACACCTTGAAGGGAATGTTCCTGAACCTGGCTGCGGCTCCGGCCGCCGCGGCTGCCTCGCGGCTCGAGCAGCTGGGCCGAAATGGGGAAAAATCCGGTTTTCAAGACGCGCTTGCAGACTTCGAGAGAGACGCCGCGAATCTATCGCCACAGCTGGACGCTTTCATGGCAGAGGTGCATCCATGAGAATCCTGATTGCCGATGACGAATTGATGTCGCGTCGGCTGCTCCAGAAAACTCTGGAGCGTGCGGGTTATGAGGTGGCGGCGGTAGAAAATGGACGAATAGCGGCGGACCTGTTGTGCCCCAGGGATGGACCACGGCTGGCTTTGTTGGACTGGGTGATGCCCGAGCTGGATGGGCCCGGGGTATGCCGTGAAGTCCGCAAGAGAAAAGAACAATCCTATGTGTATATGGTGCTGCTCACCTCCAAAGAATCCAAGGAAGACGTGGTCGCCGGCTTGGAGTCCGGCGCCGACGACTACCTCACCAAACCGTTTGACGCGGAGGAGCTGAAAGCGCGCCTGCGCACCGGGCTGCGGATTCTTAGTCTCGAAGACCGCCTGGTCGAGGCCCGCGAGCAGATGCGATTTCAAGCTACACACGACGGGCTGACAGTTCTTTGGAATCGCGGGGTGATTCTGGATCTACTGGGGCGCGAACTAGCCCGTTCCATGCGCGAGGGCGTATGTACAGCGATTCTGCTCTGCGACCTCGATCACTTCAAGGACGTGAACGATACTTACGGCCATCCAGCTGGCGATGAAGTCTTGAAGGAAACCGCGAAACGGCTGGTTTCCTCCGTGCGTTCGTATGATTTTGTGGGGCGCTACGGCGGCGAAGAGTTCCTGGTGGTGTTGAATAATTGCAATCCGGCATTTGGCTTCGCGCGGGCGGAAGAAATTCGCAAAGCGATTGCACTGCGGCCCGCACAAACTTCCATCGGGCCCATTCCCATAACCATGAGCCTCGGACTATTGCTGAGTCAGGATTGGGGCCGCCGCCCGGTTCAGGAACTTCTTCAAGAGGCCGACAACGCGTTGTATGCAGCCAAGGCTGCCGGTCGCAACTGCGTGAAGGTGGCCACGCCTAAGGTCTTTCCCGAGCATCGCACCACGCCGTTCCGCGAGCCTGCTAAAACAAGCCGCTGACCGACAGCTTTACCCGGGAATGTGTTCCGCTCCGCAGAGACTAAGCCGGTTTCGATTTCGGGTTGGCCTGCCCCATCATCTGCCGCATTGCCGCAGAGGACCCGGGCGCTCGCTTTTCACGCCACGCTTCGAGCCTTTTGCAGGTTTCTTCGATGTTTTGGAACAGGTGAGGATTTTTGAAAGCGGACCGCCAGACGGGAACAATCGATCGCATGCGGTCCCACACCACCCAAATTTCGCCGTTACTATCGAAAAATAACTCGTCGTTGATTAACCCGCGGTTGACAATGCCGGCCACCATGTCCCAGTAGCTGATGACCATGCGTATATATGTATTTTCCTCGCCGCCCTGGGGATACTTCTCCACCATTTCTTCCGGAGATTCAGGATGAAAATGTTCCACGAACCACGCGCGGGCCTGGCGCAGGCGCGACTCGCGCCGCATATCGTACAGGCGCAACATCAGGTTTACTTCATCGTAGGTGATCTGGGCCATGGCGCACCCTCCTTGGCTAACTCCCGGTATCTGGCTGAGCGGATTCTTGTGACGCATGAGAAACGCTCGCCAGTTCAAATCGCTGCACGCTGGTCAGGGGGATTCCCTGGCGCTGAAACTCAATCTGAATGCGTCGGCGAAGTTCTCGCGCGACCTCGTCCTGCCGCGTAGGCGCAGTCCGTACTTGAAGGCGCACCGTGGAAGCAGTGCGGTCAAAGCTTTGCAAGCCCAGGATTCGCGGCCCATCCACCAGCGCTTGCGACCACGCGGGATCGCCGCGCAGGCCAGCCGCGGCGGTTTCCAGCGCCTGCAGCGTCTTTTCGATGGGACTCTCCGGAGCAAGCGAGATATCCACAAACGTCTGCGACCAGTCGCGGCTGAGGTTGCTCACTGTGCGGATCTCGCCATTGCCGATGGTTACCAGCGCGCCGCGGGCATCGCGAACGACCGTGCGCCTCAGGGTTAGATGCTCCACACGGCCGATAGTGTCGGCGATTTGTATCGTGTCACCCACAACGTATTGATCCTCGAGAACGATATAGAACCCGGTGATCACGTCCCGAACGAGAGTTTGCGCGCCGAATCCCACCGCCAGGCTGGCCAGACCGGCCAGGGTCACTGCGGGGGTGATATCAATGTTGAATTCGTGCAGCGAAGTCAGCAGCGCCACGGCCCAAACAACCTTGCTCAAGGCGCTGTAAAGAACCCCTGCCAATGTGCGTGTCTGCTGTTCACGGAGCTGCGACTGGCGAGTCTGCGCGGCCGCCGGTTTAATGATCAGATTTGTCAGCGCGCGGAGCAACCGGTTGAGCACCAGGGCAATGACCAGAATTCCGAGAAGGCGAAGGCCATTTGGGACCGTCAACTCCAGCCAGTGGTTGAAAGGACTAGGCATGATTTTGTTGAAAGAGGGAGTATAACATTGGAAGAGGTTCGGGGCAGTGGAGTGTGGCTTGTGGCTGCGACTGGGACGGGCGCCAGGGAGGATTCATATCATGCGAACAAGACGGAGTTTTCTGGCGAGGTTTCTTGCCTTGGGTCTGCCATTGGCAATTTATGTCCGCACAACTGCAGGGCAATCCCGTCCGGGTCCTCCTCCCCGTGATTCGACGCAAAAAGAAAAAGATGATGAAATGGCTCCGTCCAAAATCGACCCAAAAACGGTCCTTGAGTCCAATCAGAAAGACATCAAGAAAAGTGTCGAGAAACTTTACCAGTTGGCGAGCGAACTTAAGGCGGAAGTGGAAAAGACGGACGCTGTCAAGGTTCTCTCCATGGTCATGCTGAAGAAAACCGAAGAGATTGAAAAACTGGCCAAAGAGATCCGTTCCCGGGCCGTCGGATAAACTGCCGTGCCGGACCGCGGGAATGGGAGCTAGCGCAGGCGAATCATACCGGATAGAATGATATATTGTACGATGTGGTCGCCGCACGTTGCACGCTCTGGAACCATCGAGGAGCGCCTCCTGCGCGCCAGTAGCTCAGATGGATAGAGCATTAGCCTCCGGAGCTAAGGGTCGGGGGTTCGAATCCCTCCTGGCGCGCCACAAACTGCATTCTTTCGTCCATTACCGAACACTCCTTCCAAGGCATCACTCCCTCCCCTAAGGGAGGAAGTGTCACCCATGTGTCCGGTACAATGTGTCACCTATGTCTCAGGCCGCTCATTCGTCAAATCCGGAGACATATGATGCCAAAAAACTCCAAAAAGTCGTGCTGCGCTTTAAATACTTGTTCGGTACACTACGCTTCGAGATGATTTTTCTCCTTCTTGGCGCCCTTGCTTGGCTGTCAACGCCGCCGGCACGGCAAAGCCCGGCCCCAAAACCCCTGGTCAGGCCTTGCGCCGATTCCTGGAATGATTCCGTACCAAATAAAAAGAAAAACCGCCCAAAGAGCTCGAAGAATCAGCCGGCTAAAGCAGCCGGCGCGTGCATCGAACTGGCTTTTTCAAGCTTGGACATTCAGGAGCATCTCCAGTCTTATGCGCGAGCTCAGCAGTGGAAAATTACGGGAGACCAGATGACGGAAGACTCCTGGACGTTTTCCGTTGAATTAGACAAGGAGGAACTCCTACGGGATATCACCGAAGAAGCAAAGAGCAAAAGGGTGGAATGGACCGGAGGGACGGTCCGCGTCCTTGTGAACACGGCGCAACTGCCGGATGGGTACGCTCGCACCATCATTCGGGCGAACTTCCGAGGATATGGCCGGAACATGGACCAGTTTGCCACTCACCAGGAATATTGGGAGCTGGACTCCAACAACAACTTTGAAAATTCCATCGTTACGGTGCTTCGGGCTCATTTCGCCACCACACCCCCCGCAGGAACGCCGTGAGCAGGATTTCCTCAGGAACTTCACTGCTAGCATCGGAATAGTACGCCAGGGAACTGTCTCCGGCTTTTCACTCTGGACACATTGCCCGGCTTTGCGGCCCGCAAGCCTTCCAGCCATGTTATTTTGAAACTACCAAGCCCGCATTTGTTGCTTCGAAGCACTAAGACGGAGAACATCTTGGTCTTCCGCGAGCCTGCTGTCAGAGGTAACATCCGCAAGAGGCCTTGGTCGGCAGGGCTGCGGAGTTTTCTCGTTCTCCTTTTTGCTTCGCTCTTGTTTGTGAGTCTTGCAAACGCACAAATCTCTCCTGGCCCGCTCTCCAATGCCCATCAGTCTCTAACCGGAACCACGCAGTGCGCCAGCTGTCATCAATTCGGCACCAGCACCCCGACATTCAAATGCCTGGATTGTCACAAAGAAGTGGCCCAAAGGCTCGCCGCGAATCATGGATATCACGCCCAGCTTCAGATGCGGAATCCGAACGGGAAAGATTGCGTTCGCTGCCACCTCGAACATAACGGAGAAGATTTCAACCTAACCCACTGGGAGCCTTCGCAAAAACAGTTTGATCATCGCCTAACTGGCTACAACTTGGAAGGAAAGCACGCTGGCATCGCATGCGAGAAATGCCACCTGCCCACTTATATGATTTCCGACGAGCGGGCGCTCATCAAAATGAAGGATCTATCGAAGTCCTTCTTCGGTTTGACGCAAAATTGTGTCCCGTGCCACAAAGATGTGCACAAAGGCCAACTCGGGAACAATTGCCTGCAATGTCATAATTTTATGGACTGGAAGGCGGCGAAACAGTTCGATCACTCCAAGACCCGGTATCCTCTGACGGGTCTCCACATCAAGGTCGCGTGCGAGAAATGCCACAAGCCGGATGTGCCCGGCGGTCCGGCCCGTTACAAAGACATGAAATTCCAGGCCTGCCTCGACTGCCACATTGATCCGCACAAGGGATCGTTCAAGCCGCAGCGCTGCGAAGACTGCCACACGACTGCAGGCTGGAAAAAGTTGCTGCCCCGCTTTGAATTCGACCATTCGAAGACAAAGTACCCGCTGCTCGGAAAACACGCCCAGGTCGGCTGTGCGGAATGCCACCTGAATGGTGATTTCAAAAAGCCTCTGCCATTCGCCAATTGTGTGGACTGTCACAAGCCGGACCCGCACAAAGGCCAGTTCGAAACCCGCCCGAAGAAAGGCGAATGCGCGGAGTGCCATACCTTGGACGGCTGGAAGCCGTCAATTTTCGGCGGGAAGGAACACGACACGTCTCAATATCCGCTGAAGGGGAAACACATCACCGTCGAATGCGGCAAATGCCATCTTCCCGCGGGTAAAGACACGATTTACAAAGTGAAGTTCGCGGCTTGCACCGATTGTCACAAAGATGCCCATGACGGCCAGTTCGCTGCCGCTCCGTACCGGGACAAATGCGAAGATTGCCATACCGTTCTGGATTTCCACCGCTCCACATTTACGATCGCGAAGCATCGCAACACCCGTTTCGCGTTGACTGGCGCTCACGCAGCCGTGCCTTGTTCCGATTGTCATAAAGTCGGTGCCGCTGGGCGCAAGGACAAAATCCTGCCGTTCCATTTTGAGGATCGGACCTGCACGGCCTGTCACGTCGACGTGCACCACGGCGAATTCAAGGACCGCATGGCGCAGCGCCGCGCGAACGGCACGCCCCTCGGCTGCGAAGCCTGCCATAACGTAAGGTCCTGGGCGGACGTCAACGGTTTTGACCACTCGAAAACGAAATTCCCTCTGCTAGGCGCGCACCGGGCCGTCAAGTGTGGTGATTGCCATAAGGTGCCGGTCGGAGCGAAGGAAGTTCAGTTCAAGGGCACTTCGCAGATTTGCGAGGATTGTCACAAAGATCCGCATGCAGGCCAATTTGCGAAGGCCGCGAACACCGCTTGCGCGGATTGCCACAATTCGCAGCGCTGGGTTCCCTCCACTTTCAACCACGACACGCGGACACATTTCCCATTGCAAGGGGGCCACGCGAATGTTCCTTGCGACAAGTGTCATACCCAGACGCGCATGGTCGCTGACAAGCCGGTGATCATCTACAAGCAGGCACTCTCAAAATGCTCGGACTGTCATGGCCCGAATGTCCGGCCCTTGTAGGTCTTGGTTCTTTAAGCCCGTGATTCTTCCACCCGAAGCAGAGAACTTCTTGGGAGTTTCAGCTTTTGGCGAGAATCACAAATCGCACCCCGGTAGGACACGGAAGTTTCATGCGGAAAAGAGCAGAGTTTAGCCCTGGCCTTCAATTGCCCCCAAGTACAGTTGAATGCTGCCTTTACAGCATTCAGACTCCACTCTAGGGTTTTCTGCGGCACCCCCCAGCCGAGAGCGACAGATCGAGGGTAACTTACAGATTAGGGGGCAGTTACGCTTACGTTAGTTCAAGTTCTGAGCTGGCTCCTGCTCTTTGCCTGGCAGCCGGCCACTTCTCCTACACCCTTGCCCCAGAGGGAGACTACTCGAAGTCCGCATGGCCCCCTGGCCATTCCGTGCGAAAACTGTCACACCGCGGCAAGCTGGCGCCCCATCCGCGCCGTTCCGGAGTTTGACCACAACAAAACCAAGTACCCCCTGCGCGGCATGCACGAAAAAGTGCAATGCACGCAATGCCACGTCAAGCCCGTGTTCACTAACGTAGGGAAGAACTGTGAGGATTGTCACGCTGACATTCACCAACGGAAGATGGGCACCAACTGTGCGCAGTGCCACACCGTTCAGGGCTGGAACAATTCCGTCCAGCAGGTAAAAGATCACCAGAATCGCTTTCCGCTCTTGGGCGCGCACGCCGCCGTGCAGTGCGAGGATTGCCACAAGAGCGCAGCAGTGGGCCAGTACCAGGGCCTCTCGACTGCTTGCGTCTCGTGCCACCTGACGGATTTTCAAAAGACCACGAATCCGAATCACGTATCGGCGCAGTTCTCACAGACCTGCGAAACGTGCCACTCTTTTGACAGTTGGTTGGGTGCGAAATTTGACCACAGCACCACAGGTTTTCTGCTCACTAACGGCCATGCCAACGTGCCTTGCGCTTCCTGTCACATCAACAACAACTACAATCTGAAGATTGCTCCCACGGATTGCGGCAACTCGCAGTGCCACCTGACCACCTGGCAGCAGACCTCCAACCCCAAACATTCGTCCTCTCCGAATGTTTTCCCAGTGGCCACCTGCTCCACCTGCCATACCACCGTCTCGTGGCTGACAGCGACCTTTGATCACACCACCACAGGCTTCCCGTTAGCGAATTCGCACCAGATGGCGCCAGCGGGCAAGGTCAGCGCTTGCACGGACTGCCACATCAATAGCAATTACAATCTGACGATTCAGCCGACCGACTGCGGCAACTCGCAATGCCATTTGAACACCAATTACGGCGGCGGTTGGCAAGGAACGAACAATCCTGTGCACTCGACGTCCGGTCCCACGTTCGCGGCGGCGAATTGCTCGAATTGCCATAACACGATCTCGTTCCTGACCGCCACGTTTGATCACAGCAGCACAGGCTTCCCGCTAGCGAATTCACACCAGTTGGCGCCAGCGGGCAAGGTCAGCGCTTGCACGGACTGCCACATCAACAACAATTACACCTTGACGATTGGTCCCACGGACTGCGGCAACTCGCAATGTCATTTGAATACCAACTACGGCGGCGGCTGGCAAGGAACGAACAATCCCGTGCACTCTACGGCAGGCACAGCCTTTGCCGCGACGAATTGCTCGAACTGTCATAACACGGTCTCGTTCCTGACCGCCACGTTTGACCACAGTACTACGGGCTGGCCACTTCTCGGTTCTCACCAAATGGCGCCCGCGGGGAAAGTGAATCTTTGCACGGACTGCCACCTCAATAACAACTACACGTTTACATCCGCGAATACGGATTGCTACGGCTGCCACCAGGCCGCCTGGAACAGCACGCCTACCTTTGGCGGGGCGGTGCCGAATCACATTACGGCGGGCTTCCCGACTTCGCTGTGCTCGCAGTGCCATGACACCATTGTGTGGACGGATTCGACGTTCAATCACGCCAACACCGGATTCCCGCTGACGAATTCGCACCAGATCATCCCGGCCGGAAAAGCGAAGGACTGTGACCAGTGCCATGTGGGGAACTACTCAACGCTGGCGATCCAGCCGAATGACTGCGGGAACTCGCAGTGTCACCTGACGACCTGGCAACAAACCAATAACCCGACACACTCGAGCGCCGGAGCGCCGTTTGCCGCGGCGAACTGCTCGACGTGTCATAACACCATCGCTTGGACAACAGCGACCTTTGATCACAGCACCACGGGCTGGCCTCTGACGGGTTCGCACCAGTTGGCGCCGGCGGGCAAGGTGAACCTCTGCACCGACTGCCACATCAATAACAACTACACCTTCACAAGCGCGAACACGGATTGCTACGGCTGCCACCAGACAGCCTGGAACAGCACGCCGACGTTTGGCGGGGCTGTGCCGAATCACATTACGGCGGGTTTCCCGACTTCGCTGTGCTCGCAGTGCCATGACACGATTGTGTGGACGGATTCCACCTTCAATCACGCCAACACCGGATTCCCGCTGACGAATTCGCACCAGATTGCGCCGGCCGGCAAGGTGACGGGCTGCGACCAGTGCCATGTGGGAAATTATTCGACGCTGGCGATCCAGCCCACGGACTGCGGGAACTCGCAATGCCACCTGACGACGTACAACGGGACGAACAATCCGGTGCACTCGACCGCTGGCGCACCGTTTGCCATCGCAAACTGCTCGACCTGCCACAACACGATTACGTGGACTACCGCGACGTTTGACCACAGCACGACGGGCTTTCCGCTCACGGGTTCACACCAACTGGCGCCTGCGGGCAAGGTGAATCTTTGCTCGGACTGCCATATCGGGAATAACTACACCGCTGGATTCCCCGCGATGGATTGCGGCAACTCCCAGTGCCACCTGAAAGATTGGAACAACACGCCGACGTTTGGGGGGAACGTGCCGAACCATATCACGGCGGGCTTCCCGATTTCGCTGTGCTCCACGTGCCACGACACACTTCTCTGGACAGACGGAAAGTTTGACCACTCCACCACGGGATTCCCGTTGCAGGGGCCGCATATGTTGCCGCCACGCACGGCTGTTACGGGCGCGATTGGGCCGATGGTTAATGCCTGCACGGACTGCCACATCGGAGGGAACTACGCGACTGGCTACCCGACGACGGACTGCTACAGCTGCCACACGACTTACTATACCAACGCGCAAACCTATAGCACGACCGCACCAAATCACGTGGCTGCGAATTATCCCACCACTTGCGTAGCCTGCCACACCACTTACGTGACCACGGCATGGTTAGGGGCCGTATTTAACCATACATATTTCCGAATTCCGCACCATGCGTCCGTGTGCAGTGACTGCCACATTGTGTCGACGGACTACTCGCAGTTCGCCTGCACGAGCTGCCACACGGTGCCGACCGCACACCGGCCAGGCATGTCGCATCCGAACGTGAATGGCTATATCCCGCCGCCGCAGCCGGGTTCCGCGACGGTCTGTTACAACTGCCACAAAGGCTAACCGAACGCGTCGATCGTCGCTTCGATTCCTGTTCGCGGGGAAAAAAACGGTGGGGGTACTGAAGCCGAGGAAAACAGAGAAGAAAGGGGGGTTCAAGTCATTAGGGGGAAGAGCACAAGGAAGCGGCTGAAACGGAATGCCGGTGCCCAGCGACTGCTGGGCGCTGCGCTTTCCGCCTTCTTGACAATTGTGCTCTTGCTTGCCGCAAAAGTCCCCAGTGCTCGGGCCCAGGCTCCTGAAGGTCCGGCACCCGCTCCTACGGCGCCTCCGCCGCAGGCCAGCAACAAGCCTGCGGTATTCCGCGTGAAGTATGTGGGCGACAACACGACCTACATCGAGGCAGGCCGCAACGCCGATTTGCAGGAGGGCATGAAACTCTCGGTAGTGGAAGCCCCGCCCGATGGAGTGATTGCGGAAGGTATTCAATATCGCGGCTATCAGCACGTGGCCGAACTCGTGGTTTCCTCGGTTTCCGACTCCTCGGCGGTGTGCGACATCGTGACCGCCAACGGTGAACTGAAGGTTGGACAGGCGGCATTTCTGACGCCGGAGAGCGTTTTGACACGGCATCAAACCGAACTCGCCGCCGACGAAGACAAATACCCCATCGTAATGACGTTCACGTCGGGGGATCCTCTGGACGAAGAGATTCGCGAAGTGCGCGAAACCAAAGAGACGCAGTTAAGCCCCATGCAGCGCATGCGTGGCCGCATCGGATTCAACTACGGCTATACCACCGAATCCGGAGGATTCAGCTCCCGTCAGGTGGGGTTGGTCATTGACGCGGATATGCAGAATATCGGCGGCAGTTACTGGAATTTTGTTGGCGCCTGGCGTGGGAACATGGGCTCTAGCAGCACCAGTCTTCCCGGCGCAGCAACGCAAACACTTACCGACCTCGTGAATCGTACGTACCGCATCGGCTTCACCTATCAGAACCCGTATTCTCCGGTGACGATGGGAGTCGGACGCTTGTTTGTGCCCTGGGCGCCCAGCCTGAGTACTATCGATGGCGGCTACTTTGGCAGGAAGATCGCGCGCAAAACGACGTTTGGTTTTTTTGGCGGCTCCACTCCCGACCCTTCCTCTTGGAGTTACAACCCCGACCAGCATATTGCCGGAGCGCTAGTAAACGTGGAATACGGCGGCTTCGATCATTTCCGGATGTTCAGCACGGCGGGTGTGGCGCTGACCAGCATCCAGTTTAAGGTCGCGCGCCAATTCGCTTTCTTTGAAAACACCTGGTCGTGGAAGCGCTACGTGTCCTTTTACAATTCCTTGCAGGCCGATGCGGCGAGGAAGTCGCCGCTCGTCAATGGCGGCAGCAATCCCACGGGGGTCTCGCAGAGCTTTTCGACACTGCATTTCCAGCCGGTCAAGCTGTTTGGCTTTGGGGTGAATCACAATTACTTCCGCACCCTGCCGACCTTCGATCCGCGATTGCTGGGAACCGGCCTGCTTGACAAGTTCCTGTTCCAGGGCTTCAGCGGCGATGTCCGGCTCGATTTGCCGGAACACATCGGCCTGTTCGCCAGCCTGGGCGAGAGCAAGACGACCACGGACAAGAAGAGCTCGCTCAACCAGGCCTACGGCATTTCCTTCGGCAACATCTGGAAAACCGGCATTTTCGCCGATGCGCATTACTCGAAATTCAACAGCTCGTTCGGGAGCGGCAAATACACCGCGTTGTCGCTCTCGAAAAGCCTTTCGGATACCCTGCGCTTGCAGGTCTATGGCGGCCATCAGATGTTCAACTCCCCGCTGTCAACCAATACGAACTCCAATTTCGTGAATGGCGTGGTGGACTGGAATGTCGGCGCACGGTATTTCCTGGAAGGGAATTTCGGCTGGTACCACGGCACGGCCCTGAGCTACACGCAGTGGTCCAGTGTTTTTGGCTACCGCCTCGGAGGCTTCCGCAAACAATGAACTTCCGCGCCGAGTTGAATCGAAGATCTCATTGCGGGCTTGCCGAAATGCTGGGCCGGTTCTTCGCGGTTTTTCTGGCAGTCCTTCTCTTTTGGTGCGGGGCATCTCTTGGACAGACTCCCTTGGCGCCGTCCCTTCTGCACGCCCCTGAAATCCCAGTTACACCCGAGATCGCTGCTTTCCTGCGGGCGCGCCAATCCGTCGAAAAATTCTTCGAGCAGTCCTCCAATGTGGTCTGCACGGAAAATGTTACCCAGGCCATGGTCGGAAAAAACGGCAAGGCCAACTACCGCGAAGAATCCGTCTTCGACTATCAGCTGCAGGCCAAGACCGACAGCGGGTCCCTGAAACTGGTCGAAACCCGCGACACGCGCAAAGCCGCTTTCCGTGATTCCGCCCGCACCCTGCTCATCACCAACAATTTCACCAGCATGCTGCTCATTATCCATCCGGCTTACGAGACCAGCTATACTTTCGAGCCGGCCGGAGAGGAAACTCTCGACGGCGTAATCTTCCTCAAAATCAATTTCAAGCCTGTTCCGGGAGCCTCCTCGCCTGCGGCGCTGCAGCTTCGCGGGCAGAATTACCCCCTTCCACTTTCCGGAACGATCTGGGTCGAGCCGCAGACCGGGGCCGTGGCTAAGTTAGTCGCCTCCATGGATTCCAGCTTGAGCGATCTGGGCCTGCAAGCCATGCGCAGCGAGATCCATTACGCCACCGTGCGGTTCCATGACCCTGACGAGTCTTACTGGATGCCCGTATCCGCCATTATCGATGTCGAAACGCCGCGCCAGCACTGGCGCAATATCCACCGCTTTACAGGTTATAAAAGATTTAGAGCCACTATCAAAGTCGAGGATCTAGAGGCAAAACCATGAGCGCATCCGCAAGTAGCGTAGGCACCGCCATCCTTACACGCGACGCCGAGAAAGGCCATCGCACGCGTCTGCTTCTCGCTTGGCTGCTGGCCCTCGCCGTCGTTCTGGTGATCGCCGGCTACGGTTTTGACTACTACACGCTCAGTGCCGCCCAGCGTCCCTTCTCCCCCAAGCACGAACTCCTGCGGCCCAGTGGCACGATCGGCATGAAGCTCGGCATGCTCGGGGTACTGATGTTTTTCCTCATCTATCTATATCCGCTGCGGAAAAAATGGGGTTGGCTCGGCCGCCAGGGGAATTCCCGTCACTGGCTCGATTTCCACGTCGTCCTCGGGACCGCGGCGCCCCTCATCATCGCTTTTCATTCCTCTTTTAAGTTTGGCAACATCGCCGGAATGGCCTTCTGGAGCATGCTGATGGTCACCCTGAGCGGCTTTGTAGGCCGCTATCTCTATTCGCACATTCCTCGCGGCCTCAGCGCCGCGGAACTCTCCATGAAAGAGATCCAGGAAAAAGAAGAAGCCCTCCGCAAAGAGCTCGCGGAGCAAAAAGCTACCTTCGGTTTTTCCGTCGATGCTCTCGCGGAGTTGCCGTCACCGGCCGAAGTGGCCCGGACCCCTCTCATCGCTTCGCTTCTTTCCATGTTTGTGCTCGATCTCAAGCGCCCTTTCCGCGCTTCTCTTTTGCGGCTGCGCCAGGCCGGCTTTGGCCCTTGGGTGTTTTCCTGTTTCGGCCTGTTCGCGACCCGCAACCAAAAACTTGAGCGTGCCATTCTCCTGACACAAAAACAGGCCTCGCTCTCCCAGAGCATCGCCTTCCTCAGCCGGACGCAGCAAATTTTTTCGCTTTGGCACGTCATTCACCGTCCCTTTAGCTATGCTTTTGCTATCCTCGCCATTCTCCACATTGGCATTGCTCTCTTCATGGGTTACAGGCTGTAGCGCGCTATGGACAATCTCATCTCATTTCTGATCGCCGCGGGAATCATTCTTACTTTTCTGCTTCTTCACCTCAGGAAGCTCAAGAAAAGGGAAGTGCAGGCACTCGAAGCCCTTGAGAAGGGGAAACTGCGCTCCGACGGTCCGCAATCCCAACATCCTCATATCGACGCCACCTATTGCATTGGCTGCGCCGCCTGCACTATGGTTTGTCCCGAAGGCGATGTTCTTGCCATGCTCGGCGGCAAGGCCGTCATCGCCAACGGCTACAAATGCATCGGCCATAGCCTCTGCGCTGAGGTTTGCCCCGTCGGCGCCATCACCATGGTCATGGCCAGCGCCAGCATGGGCGGGGACATGCCTTACCTCACACGGGAGTTCGAGACGAGCGTAAAAAACATGTTTATCGTCGGTGAGCTTGGTGGTTTGGCCTTGATCAAGAATGCTGTCAACCAGGGCCGCGATTGCATTGATAACATCGCCAGAAAAACAGCGGCGCTCGGCGGCGCCCGGCGCTCTCCCGATATATACGACGTGCTCATCGTCGGAGCAGGGCCTGCCGGAATCAGCGCCTCGCTGCGCGCAGCGGAGAAAAAACTCAATTACATCACGATCGACGAGGGAGAGATCGGTGGCACTGTGGCGAAATACCCTCGCCAAAAGCTGGTCATGACCAGTCCCGTGGAATTTCCCATGCACGGAAAATTCAAGAAGACCGAGCTAAGCAAAGAGGAACTCCTCGCTTTCTGGCAGAAAGTCTTGCAGCGCGCCGATTTCAAGTGTCGCCAAGGTGAAAAGGTAGACGACATCAAGAAAGGGCAGGACGGTGTCTTCACCGTCGCGACGGCTAAGGCCCAATACCGCGCGCATGCTGTTTTGCTGGCGCTCGGTAAGGGTGGCAGCCCACGGAAGCTCGGGGTCAAAGGGGAGGAACTGCCCAAGGTAATGTACCGGCTGATTGAAGCGGATCATTACGTCAACAAGAAGATCCTGGTGGTTGGTGGCGGCGACAGCGCCATCGAGGCGGCCATGGGCCTGGGTCACCAGGTCGGCAATCAGGTGACACTTTCCTATCGGAAGGAAGCTTTCAGCCGCATCAAGGAGCGCAACGCGCAGCGCATTCAGGAATCCATCCGCAAGGGCAGGGTCAAAGTGATCTTCAACTCCAACCCCGTGGAATTCAAGCAGGATTCCGTAGTGCTGGATGTAGGCGGCAAGACGCAAACGGTCCCCAACGACTTTGTCTGGATATTTGCAGGTGGTGAACCGCCGACCGCTTTCCTGAAGAAAATCGGCATCGGGTTTGGCGTGCAAGACCTTACTTCCGCAGGCGGGCGTGAAGTTAAGGCCGCAAAAGAATCCGCGCTCGTTCTTGCATGACTCTGATCGTCGATTGTTTATCTCAGATTTGCTCGAGGTCGCGTTTTCTTCCGTAGCGAAACGCCATCGCAACTCCGAGGGTCATAAAGCCGATCGGGGGAACCACCAGCACGGCCACACCCTTGCTGATGGCTCGCTGCCCGTCCTTCGAAGTCGCTTGCGCCGAGCTGTAACACATCGCACAACCCTGGCTGAACGCGGGCGCGGCCCACAGGAAGAAGCCCAGAACAAGAAATGTGGCGCGAACTTTCATTTCACTCCCAGATAAAGAATGCGAAACGCATCCGGAAAGAAAAAGATGGTCATCAAGATCAGGCACGCGACCACCGAACACATGGTAACCCACTTCATCCTCGATACTTCATACTTTAAATGCATGAAGTAGCCGATGATCAGCGCGGCCTTCACAATGGACAGGGCCAGCAAGATCGTCAGCATCTTTCCAGGCTGCATATTCTGATAGGTCAGGTAGACTTCGATGGCGGTCATCGCCAGCAGCGCGCCCCAAACGTAAAAGAAAAGCGATTTGCTGTGGTGGCGCTGCTCTTCGGCGGCGCGTTCAGCGAGAGCTACTTGAGTGGAATCCATATCTCACCGGCTCCTAGAGAATCTTTGCCGACATCAGATAGACCAAAGGAAAGATGAACATCCATACCAGATCCACGAAGTGCCAGTACAACCCAGCCACCTCAACGTCTGACGAATCGTAAACCTTCGGCTTCAACCAAAGGATAATCGAGATCACGATGGCCGCGATCAAGAGCACGTAGGAGCCGTAGTGGAAGGGGCTGGTGGACGGAATCAGCAACCACGCCGCCAGCCAGAGAGCCAGCAGGATGGGAATGAATTTGCGCCGTAGAGCCACCACGCCGAGGTAAATCACCCCCAGCGTCACGTGCAGCATGTGCATGCCCGTCAAGCCAAAAAACGTTGCCGCAAACTGTGGCACGGTTTTGGAGACGTTGACAAACTCAGGGTCGGCCACCGCGCCAGGGACAGCCGGAAACATCGGGAGAGACAAGCCTTTCTCAATCAAATTGCTCCACTCGCGTCCGTGCAGCACGATAAATCCGATGCCGCACGCCATGGTGGCCAGCAACCACAGTGTTTGCGCCTTGGCATTGCGCTCCACTGAGGCTCTGACCGCGAGAACCATTGTCAGCGAGCTAGTGAGGAGAAAAGCCGTCATGATGGTGGCGTTGACGATGCTCTCGGAATGGAACGGCGTCGGCCACCCCGCCGTCGAAATGCGCCCGTAGCTGTAGGCGTAGAGCAGCGCGCCAAACGTCAGCGAATCGGAGAGCAGGAACAACCACATCCCGATTTTCTTCGAGTAGGTCCCAAACAGCGACGGTTCATAGACTGACGGGATGTCGTGCGACGCGGAATCAGCCATGCGTTCGGCCTCCTGGTCAGAAACGTGCGGTTAGCTCGCAAACTTCAGCAAACACAAAATGTAAATCCACAGCCCGGCCATGAAATGCCAGTACCACGCGGTCACATCCACCACGATGCTCCGGGTCATCAAGGATCGCCCCATCAGCGAAGCAACGCCCGCGACCAACAACGCGAGTACTCCGCCCATCAGGTGAATGGCATGCGTGCCCGTCAGCAAATAAACAAACGAACTGCTCGGCGTGGTGGCTACGTAAAAGCCGTTTCCGGCTAACTGCTTCCAGGCCGTCCACTGGCCGAAGAGAAACAATAATCCGAGTGCAATCGTAATCGGCAGCCAGGGGATCAGCACCTGATCACCGGAGGAGGCTCCCTGCGTCGTTGTGGCCGGCGCAAGTGCCGCTCGCCCCTTAATTTGCCGCCGCGCCAGCTCCATGAACAAACTGCTCAATACCAGCACGCCCGTATTGATCAGCAAAAGTCTCGGCAGCGCGACCGGGATCCAGTCGTGAACCATCGCGTTCGTACGTGGATCGAATGTCGGCAACCCTTGGCGCACCACGTAGGCGCTCGTAAACGACACGAAGAGCATGATGACTGGCGTCAGCGCCACAAGCAGTCCGAGCCGCGCCCGCCGCAATCGCGTCGCGTAGTCCGGCAATCCCGAGCCGCGCCGGTCATCGCCGCCACCTCCAACCACCGGAGGCAGGATCCCGCCGCCCCCAGAAATCCGGGGATCGTCGGCCGTCGCAGTGGTGGTGAAACTTGCCATGGATAGTTAGTGTGCCGGCTCGATTTCCGGATCGTTCTGCATCACGTAATCGCGCGGTGCGCCGGGCACGCTGTACTCGTAAGGCCCGTTGTTCACGACCGGTGTGTGTCCGCCAAAATTGTCGTGAGGTGGAGGCGTCGCCGTGGTCCACTCCAGCGTGGTGGCTTCCCAAGGATTGTCGCTGGCCTTCTTCCCCTTGAACATGCTCCAGAAAAGATTGACCAGGAAGATCAGTTGGCCGGCGATAGTGATGAACGCGGCGTAGGTGATGAACTTCTGCAACCCGATCAGGTCGTGGAGATAGTTGACCTCGGTCATTTGCGAGTAGCGCCGCGGCATTCCAGCCATGCCCAGATAGTGCATCGGCATAAAGATCGCATACGTCCCGATTAAGCTGAACAGGAAGTGCCACAACGCCAGCTTTTCGTTCATCATGCGCCCGAACATTTTCGGGAACCAATAATAGGTCGCCGCAAAAATCCCAAAGATCGACGCCACTCCCATGATCAGGTGGAAGTGCCCCGGCACGAAATACGTGTCGTGCAGTTGAATGTCTAGCACCGGCTGCGCCAGGAACGGGCCGCTGATTCCGCCGGAAACAAACAGCGAAACGAAACCGATGGCAAACAACATCGGCGAACTAAATCGTATTCGTCCGCCCCACAAGGTGCCCAGCCAATTAAAAGTCTTGATCGCCGAAGGCACGCCAATACCCATGGTCATGATCGAGAATGCAAACGCGGTGTAAGGGCTCATTCCACTCATGAACATGTGATGTCCCCAGACCATGAAGCCGAGGAACCCGATGGCCATGATGGCGTACACCATCGCTTTGTACCCGAAAATGGGCTTGCGCGAGAATACCGAAAGCAGCTGCGAGCACATCCCCATGGCCGGCAGGATCGCGATGTAGACTTCCGGGTGCCCGAAGAACCAGAACAAGTGCTGCCACAGCAGGGGCGAACCGCCTCGATGTCCCGTGACCTGTCCGTTCATGGTAATCAGCGGGACGAAGAAGCTCGTGCCCAGGTTGCGGTCCATCAGCAGCAGGATCCCGCCCGACAGCAGAACCCCGAACGCCAGCAATCCCAATATGGCGGTGACGAACCACGCCCACACCGTCAGTGGCATGCGCATCATGGTCATGCCCTTGGCGCGCATATCCAGCGTCGTGGTGATGAAGTTGAGCGCTCCCATCAGCGCGCCGATGCAAAAAATCGCGATGCTGATGATCCACAAGTCCGCACCCAGGCCTTCGCCCGGCCCGGACGACTGTACGGCGCTCAGTGGCGCGTAACCTGTCCAACCGTGGAGAGGTGCGCCTCCCGCGACAAAAAACGCCGCGATCATCACAATAAAGCCCAGAAAAGTCGTCCAGAACGAAAGCATGTTCAGCACCGGAAACGCCATGTCCGGCGCTCCGATCTGTATCGGCAGGAAGTAATTGCCAAAGCCGCCCTGCGGCGCCGTGGTCAGCACGAAGAACACCATGATCGTGCCGTGCATCGTCACCAGCGTGAGATAAGTCTCCGGTTTGATGTCGCCCAGAATCGGCAACGCCACCGCCGGCCAGATCAAGTGGATGCGCATCAGCAGCGACAAGAACATGCCGACGAACACCGCAGCCAGCGCCAGGAAGTAATATTGCAGGCCGATGACTTTGTGGTCCAGGCTGAAGACCCACTTTCGAATGAAGCCCTGAGGGGCCGCGTGCGCGTGTGATTCCTGGGCAGCGCTTTCGTGAGTAGCCATGTTATTGCTTCTCCGCCTCCCGTGCCGCCAACCATTTGTCAAACTCTTCCTGACTAACGACTTTCAACATGCCATGCATCTTGTAGTGCCCCAGCCCGCAGAGTTCCGCGCATAAAATTTCATAATCGCCCGTTTGCACCGGCGTGAAATGCATGTGGATCGCCAGCCCCGGCACGGCGTCCTGCTTGAAGCGCATGTTGGGAATAAAGAAACTGTGGATGACGTCGTGAGCGCGCAAAATCACTTCAATTTCGCGGTTCACCGGTACCACCATCGTTCCCGTCACCACGTCATCTTTGGACGCGGGGTCTTTCGGGTCCAGTCCCAGAGCCGCTTCGCCGCCCGCCGACGCGTCCTCCAGTTCCGGATTCGTCGCGCCAAACTTGCCGTCCGGCCCGGGGTACCGGAAATACCACGCGAATTGCATTCCCGTGACTTCCACGCGCACGGCATTCGCTTCCGCGGCTCGGAATCGTTCCGATGCCCAGATCGAACTGCTGGCCAGGTTTAGCCCCACAAAGAGGATCGTCGTCAGCACCGTCCAGACTACCTCCAACCTGGTGTTGCCGTGGGAATACGCCACCTTTGACGAAGAGCTACCGCGGTCGCGGTAAAGCCACACGGCATATCCCAACGCGAGTTGCGCGGCTACGAACACCACACCCATCAGAATAAATGTCACGGTGAAGTGATGATCGATCAACGGAGCCGCGGCGGAGGCCCCGACTGGCAGCCACCAGGTCTTCGCCACGAAAAAATACGTACTCACCAAGGTGATCAGCCAGATGATGATCAAAAGAACCAGGCCCATCGAGCGCGACCTCCCGATTTGGATTCCCGGCCTTCCCCACTGAGGCGCTTCTTATCTTTTTCCAAATCAAAAAAGTGGGGGATGCAAACCGGGGCGAATATATCACAGGTTTTTCTGAGCGCAAGCGGCTTCTTGCATCTTTATTTTCTTTGAGCGAAGCTTCTTCTCCGGGCGGTCTGTATTTTTTTTCCACCTCACCTCATAATCACGCATTGACGAAATTTTTTGTTTTGAGTAATATCCGTTTCGTTTCTGGGGGGTCCGCTTAAATGTTGAGGGCCTCACGATGTTTTCGTATGACACTACTCCAATCCGTCGGGCCCCTGACGCTCGCTGCGGATGTGCTCCATCCCTGCTTCCAGCCCACAGGTCTCTCGCTTGACCGCGGAGCGGCAGGGAATTTTTCCTCCGCGCTTTTCGGATTTCTTTTCGATGACAGCTTTTTCAGCGGCGCGCGTACACCGTTTAGTTTGTCTGCGTCTGATTTTTAGCTCGGTGAGTACCTAGTCCAGGAGGTAGCGAATGGCAGGCCCGGAAACCGAAGCGGGTAAACCCAAGCCGGAAGCTCCGAAGTCGCCCACGACCGGCGCCGGATCAGCATCAAGTTACGTCGGTACGCCTGCCGTGGGCACGTCCAAAGCCGCAGCCGCTGGCGGCTTGGCGACTGTCGGCCCGGAAGCCAGCCAGGTCAATGAACGCCGCCGGCGGCTCGTGTGGACCACGGTCACCGCATTTTTGGGCGCCTGGTTCCTCGCCTTCTTTCGTTTCTTTCTACCGCGCACACTTTTTGAACCACCTACCGTCTTCAAAATCGGCTATGCCTCCGATTACGCTCTCGGCGTCGATACCAAGTGGCAGCAGAAGTTTCGCATCTGGGTGGACCGCACACCGGATCGCGTCTTCGTCATCTACGCTCGCTGCACCCATCTCGGCTGCACTCCCGATTGGAAAGCCAGCGAAAACAAGTTCAAGTGCCCCTGCCATGGCAGCGGGTACGACAGCGAAGGCGTGAACTTCGAAGGCCCCGCGCCGCGTCCCATGGACCGCGCGCATGTGGAATTGGCTCCCGATGGCCAAATCATCGTAGACACTTCCCGGCTCTATCAGTGGCCCAAAGGGCAACCCAGCCACTTTAGTGATCCGGGTTCTTTTTTGCCGGTGTAACTATTAGCTGATTTGTAGGGGTGGGACTTGCCCCACCCGCTTGAGCGAGCAACAGACCGAGCCAGTAGCAAACGGGAGAGCAGACGATGCCGGACGAAAAAACGCCAAACGGTAAGAACGGCAAATCGGTTGGCCTGGTCGAGCGTCTCAAAACGGGCGTCAAGGAGGACCTCGAGTCCCTCAAGACCGACCTGCCCGCGAAAGCCAAAGAACAAGTCGAAATCCTGAGCAAGCCCACCAAGACCCAGCTCTTCACTTCCATTTTTCGCCACAAACACGACGACACGCCGCGCAATCGTGCCCTCGGCGTTCTCTCCAACGTTTTCCTCCATCTTCATCCCGCCAAGATCAATCGCGACTCCGTTCGTTACAGCTACACCTGGGGCATGGGTGGCATTACTTTCTATCTGTTCATCGTCCTCACCCTCACTGGCGTCCTGCTGATGTTTTACTACCACCCCAGCAAAGTGCAGGCTTTTCGCGATGTCCTCTATCTCGAGCACGACGTGCCCTTCGGCAAACTCTTGCGCAACATGCATCGCTGGGCCGCGCACTTGATGGTCATCGCCGTCGAGCTCCATATGTTCCGCGTGTTTCTCACCGGCTCGTACAAAAAGCCGCGCGAGTTCAACTGGAACGTCGGCGTGATTCTCCTGGTGCTGACTCTGCTGCTCTCCTTCACCGGCTATCTATTGCCTGACGATCAGCTCGGCTTCTGGGCCGTAACCGTTGGCACCAACATGGCCCGCGCTACTCCGCTCCTCGGACACGAAGGCCCCTTCGGCTCGCAATTAGGCATGACACCGTATAACGACGTTCGTTTCGGCCTGCTCGGCGGCTCCATCGTGGACGCCAACGCGCTCCTGCGCTCTTACATCTGGCACTGCATCGGCATTCCCATCATCGCTTCCATTTTCATGATTCTACACTTCTGGCGCGTACGTAAGGATGGCGGCATCTCCGGACCGGCGGCGGTGATTCTCGACTCCGAAGTGAAGGAGGCGAAGAAGTAGCCATGGATTGGAAACAACTGTGGGAAATCCTCTCCGCCCCGGACAACGTGCCGATCATCGCTATGATCCCGTTGCTGGCCTTTTATATCTACCTCGCGTGGAAGCAGGCGCATGCGAATGACGTCTTGATCGAGCAACTTGCTGGGGATGCAGCGCTCGCAAAAACCCATCACCGCAAGGCGTGGCCCTTCAAGCCCGGCTGGGCCAAAGAAGTGCATGTCTGGCCGTTTCTCCTTCGCATCGAATTCCTGGCGGCCATCATCGTCACCATCATCCTGATGGTCTGGTCCATTACTCTCAACGCTCCGCTCGAAGAGCCGGCCAACCCGAACTTGACCATGAATCCTGCGAAAGCGCCCTGGTATTTCCTCGGCTTGCAGGAAATGCTCGTCTATTTCGATCCGTGGATTGCCGGCGTGGTCATGCCCACGCTCATCATCATAGGTCTGATGGTGATTCCCTATATTGATACCAACCCGCTGGGAGCAGGCTACTACACCTGGAAGCAGCGAAAATTCGCCATCGGAACATTTCTATTCGGCTTCATCATTTTATGGGTCTCGATGATTTTCATCGGCACCTTCATTCGCGGCCCCGGCTGGCAGTGGTTCTGGCCCGGGCAGACCTGGGACCACAACCGCCTCATCTATGAAGTCAATCGCGATTTGCCCGATCTCTTCGGCATCACTTCGAATTGGGGCAAAGGCATCTTCGGAGCCGCGGTGGTCGGCGGTTTCTTCGCCATTGGCGGCATGCTGGTCCACGCCTTTTTCCGGCGGAACAACCCCAGAGACTACAAGCGCATGAGTTTGCTGCAGTACTCGATCATGATGACGTTCCTGCTCACCATGTTCGGATTGCCCATCAAAATGTTGTTGCGGTTGCTCTTCCACATTAAGTATGTGTGGATTACACCTTGGTTTAACGTTTAGGAGAATCTGGTGCCCGAGAAGCCCGTCCCCGAAAACGATCCGGTAGTCAGCAAATCGCTCGCCCCGCATTACGTCATCTCCATGGTCCTCTTGATGCTCACGCTCTTCTGGGCATTGTGGGACGAAGACTTTGGCCAGCGTCCGTGGAAAGCTTTCCAGCACGAGTGGAAAGACCGCTATTCCACATTCCTGAAGACCGCCCGCTCGCAGTCCAGCGACTCTCAGAAGGACGTCGAGAGCAGCGCGGACTACCAGAAGCTGAAGCAGGATTACGACACGGCGTTTCAGAACGCTGCCCCGCGCATCAAGGAAATCAACGAAAATTTGCGCGAGCTGAGTGCCAAGATTTTGGCTGTCCAGAATGTTTTTACCGACCGGCGCGCCTATGTCGGCGCCTCGACCTACAGCATCGAGACGGAAACCAGCGCGTCTTCCAAAAAGAGCAAGCAGAAGGACCTCGAAGAGTACAAAAAAGAACCCAGCACCGTCGAAATGCCCGATGGCAAGAAACAGACTTTTAAGAATTACGACGAACTCGAAGAAACGTATAACGACTTGAAAAACGAGCGCACCCAGCTCAGCGCCGAACTCGGTGAATTGATCAAGCCCGTCAACGAGAAAAAAGAATTGATGGATTCTTACGTCACCGACCACATGGTGAGCCTGACGCCTCCCCAACTCGACGGTTTGAAGAACAAAACCGAAGCGTGGACGCCAAAGATCCTCCAGATCAACGTCCCCGAGGCCAACATCGTCGACCGCTGCGAATCCTGTCACATGGGAATTCGTGAGCCCGTCAAGTTGACCACCGCCTCCATGTCTTTGAGCGGCAAAAAGCCCGACGAGTACGCCCGCGCGTTCACCAGCCATCCCGAACCCGACCTTTTGAAGATTCATGACCCGGAAAAATACGGCTGTTCTCCCTGCCACCAGGGCAATGGCCGCGCCACCACCAGTGTGGAAAAGGCCCATGGCACCTACGAGCATTGGCTGTGGCCGCTATTCTCCAAGGGAAATTTTGAATCTGGCTGCCAGACCTGCCATGCCGCGGACATGGTTCTGGTCGGCAATGTGGGGTCGACGCTCAACGACGGCAAAGATCTTTTCCGCCAACGCGGCTGTATGGGTTGTCACCGTTACGAAGGCTACGACAAGGAACCAGAAGACCTGCTCTCCGTCGCCCAGCAGATCAAGCAGCTCGATCAGGAGAAGAAGGAAAACCTCAAGCAAGCCAACGACCTGATGAAGCAAGCCGACAAAGCCGAGAGCAACGAAGAAGCCAATCGCATGAACGATCGCGCGGTCGCTCTCAAAGTCACCAACAGCAAACTCGACCTGCGCATCGTGCAGCTCGATCGCTCCACCAAGAGTCTCCTGCAGGATATGAAAAAGGTCGGCCCCAATCTCAAAGACATTCGCCTCAAGCTAAACAAAAACTGGATCCCGGTGTGGCTCAAGAAGCCCAGCGATTTCCGCGCCACCACCAAAATGCCGAATTTCCGCCTCAATGACGACCAGATCAAGGCCATCTCTGCCTTCATTTGGCAATCGGCGCTCGCCGATCCCTTGGCCAAGCACAAGCCCGGCAACGCCGCTCATGGCAAAGAACTGTTCGAGACGCGCGGCTGCCTGGCCTGCCACTCCATCGGTGAAGGCGACCAGGTACAGGGCGGAACTTTTGCTGCTAATCTCACTCGCGTCGGTGAGAAGGACAATTACGACTACCTCGTCCGTTGGGTCCACAATGCCCGCGAGCGTACGCGTCCCTATTGCCCCTACGAGAAGAAAGACATCGGCCCCGAAGATTACAAAAAGAAGGGCCTGCCCTTTGTCTTCGACCTCGACCACAGCAAGTGCCCGAACGACGGCCACGAACTCCAAGTCCAGAACATGACCGTCATGCCGAGCCTGCGTCTCGCTCCATCGGACGCCGAAGACGTCGCGACGTATCTAATCTCTTTGAGAAAGCAGGAACCTTCTTCCTACGCCGATGCCTCGTTCATGGACGATCCGAAATTGAAGGATGAAGGCAAAAAATGGGTTCGGCACTTTGGCTGCGCCGGTTGCCACGAAATCTCCGGCCTCGAAGACGAAGGCCGCATCGGAACCGAATTGACCATCGAAGGCAGTAAGCCGATCGAGCGTCTCGATTTCGCGCTCCTCACCGAAGTGGCCCAGCGCGGCGGCAGAGAACCCATCACCGATGCCGACGACCTCGCACGTTTGCCCGAAGGCCCCGCCAAAAAGCCGTGGTACGACCAAAAAGGCTTCTTCGAGCACAAACTTGCCGAGCCCAACATTTGGGACCTGGGCAAAGACAAGCCCGAAACCGAAAAATTGCGCATGCCCAATCTGCACCTCTCGAAGGAACAGATTCGCGCACTCACCACTTTCCTTTTGGGTAGCCAGGAAAATCCGCTTCCCGCCAGCTATCAATACCGGCCCCTCGACTATCGCCGCGACGTTCAAGAAGGCTGGTGGGTGGTCAAAAAATACAACTGCATGGGCTGCCACCAGCTCATTCCCGGTCAGAAGACTTCCCTCATGACCATGGCCCGCTATCAGGATGTCCAGGAACAGCTGCCTCCGAAGCTGCTCACAGAAGGGGCGCGCGTCGATCCCGAGTGGTTGCAGCGTTTCCTGAAAAACCCGTCGCTTAGCGACAAAGACACCAATCGCAACGGCGTGCGCTCCTATCTGCAAGTGCGCATGCCTACCTTCTCTTTCTCCGAAAACGAACTGGGCAAACTCGTCCGCTTCTTCCAGGCGCTCTCACGCCAGCCCTTCCCGTACATTCCGGAAGAGCTTCCCGTGCTGACCGCCAAAGAAACCGAGATGGCGCGCAGTCTCTTCAGCAGCACCGCGGCGCCTTGCTTGAAATGCCACGCCACTGGCGACCCCGCTCACGATCGCGTCGCGACTGCTCCGAATTTCCTGCAGGCTCGCGGGCGTTTGAAGCCCGATTGGATGGAGCGCTGGATCATTGACCCGCAAGCCATCAGCCCGGGCACTTCCATGCCGTCCGGCCTTTTCAAGCGCGGTGAAAACGGCCATTGGGTCTTTTCCGGTCCGACGCCCTCTTCTTTCCAGGGCTACGACAAGGATCAGACAAAACTTCTGGTCGATTACATCCTGCAACTCACGCCAGAAGAACAGCGGCGTGTTAGCGCTTCGATGGGCCGTGCGCGCGCCGCGGTAGGCGCCCCCGCCGGTAACACTTCGTCCGGCGCGAGAACCGCCGGCAGCGCGGGGCGCGGCGCTTCGAAATAGATTTTCAGTTTGCATGAGCTTTAGAAACTCAGGAGAGGTAGAGTAACGATATGAAAACAAAAACCTGGATGTCAGTTTGTTGTTTGCCCGCACTTTTGTCATTTGTCCTGCTCGCAGGATGTGGCAAGAAGGAAGAGCAGCCTGCGGCGGAAACCCCCGCTGCTTCAGCTCCCGCCCCCGCTGCCACACCGATTGATCCCGCAACGGCCGCCAGCGTCAGCGGCACCGTGAAACTCGATGGCGAAGCCCCCAAAGCCGCCAAGATCGATATGAGCCAGGATCCCGCCTGCAAAGGCATGAACTTGGCGGAAAACGAAATCGCCAGCGGTGGCCACCTCTCCAACGTCTTTGTCTACGTCAAGGAAGGCCTTGGCAATCGTACCTTCGATGTTCCCAAGGAACCCATCACCCTGGATCAGAGCGGCTGCAAATACCATCCGCATGTGCTTGGCGTGATGGCCGGCCAAACCATCAAGATCGTCAACAGCGATCCCACCACGCACAACATTCATCCCACCCCGAAGGACAATCGCGAGTGGAACGAGTCTCAACCTCCGCAGTCTGCGCCGCTCGAAAAAACTTTCGCCCGCGAAGAAATCATGCTCCCGGTCAAGTGCAACCAGCACCCCTGGATGCGCATGTTCGTCAACGTGACCAAGAGCCCCTTCTTTGCGGTCAGCGGCCCCGACGGCAAGTTCGAAATCAAGGGCCTTCCGCCGGGCGACTACACCCTGGCTTTCGTGCACGAGAAACTCGGCGAACAAGACGTCAAGGTGACCCTTGCCGCCAAAGACACCAAGACCGTCGACGCGACCTTCAAGCCCTGATGCAAGGTGTAGGGTGGGGACTGTCATTCTGAGGGCATCCGATGAGGATGCCCGAAGAATCTCAACTGCAAATTTTGCAACAAGCGCCGTTGAGAATCTCGGGCCACGACAGAAGCTGTTGCGAGCAGGGCCGAAAAGGAACGAATGGTTTTTCCGGTCTTACTAAAAACTTAGAACTAACGACTAACAACTGTCTTTCCGAGGAGGTCTATTGTTTCCCGTGATGCTCTTGCTTTCCATCGTGTTCGGCCTCATCCCTCTCGCAGGGATCGGTTGGATCATCGTCTCCGGCACCATCACCACCGTGGACGGTCTCTTCGAAAGCCTGATCATGTTGAGCATCTCGGGAGTCTTCTTCCTGAACGTCTTCTGGGAACTCCGCGACAAGGGGCTCTTCGGCAAGGCCAAGACCGAACCCTCCAAGCAACCGCCCTCTTCCGAAGAGAGTTAGACTCAGAGACGACATGGCCAGCCCCCCATCCTCTCCAGAAAATGGTGATCAGCCCGAATTTGCCCCGGAAGTTTCCTCTGAGAAGCCTTCGACCTCGCCGCATCACAAAATGTCTCCTCGCAATCGTTTCCTCTTTTTCCTCACCGCCTGGCTGATTGTTCTCATGCCCTTCCTCTTCTGGTGGAACACCTGGTTTGGACGCCAGCTCTCCGATAAACAAATCACCGAATATCTCCAGGACGGAAAACACCCCCGCCACATCCAGCACGCCCTCGTGCAAGTTGGCGAGCGCATGGGCCGGCACACACCGGCGGCCAACCAGTGGTTTCCAGATTTAACGCGCCTCGCTACTCACTCCGTGGAAGAGGTGCGCAACACCGATGCCTGGGTCATGGGCCAGGACACTTCCGTCCCAGGCTTCCACGAGGCTCTCTTGAAAATGTTGAATGACACTTCGCCGATGGTGCGTGGGAATGCCGCGCTCTCCCTGGTCCGCTTCGGCGACGCCTCCGGCCGTCCGCAAATCGTCGCGCTTTTACAACCCGCTCGAATCGTCGCTCCCACTGCCGGCCGCGTTACCGACACCGACAAAGTCGGAACCGCCATCCATCAGGGCGGGCTCATCGCAAAAATTCAAGTCGACAGCTCTGCAGTTGCCTCTCAGAATGGCCTGGAGACCATAGAACTCCGCTCGCCCATCAGCGGCCGGATTCGCAGCCTCTCCGTAGCCCCTGGCTCCCAAGTGGCCGCCGGAACCGAGGTCGCCATCGTGGATCCCGGGGACGAACAAGTTTGGGAAGCCCTCCGCGCCCTCTATCTCATCGGCCAGCCCGATGACTTGTCCGCCATCCGTCCCTACGAGCGCGAACTCCCCGAAGTCTCCGACCGCGTCCGCCAGCAAGCC
>Ga0207032_1033_pt1 | contig 43351 bp, 28 predicted proteins | sample Alteio_BWMinCont_38_FD_153308 | JGI IMG/M metagenome (GOLD analysis project Ga0207032, IMG submission 153308) | Enriched cells from forest soil in Barre Woods Harvard Forest LTER site, Petersham, Massachusetts, United States -... | ecosystem: Environmental > Terrestrial > Soil > Temperate forest >... | reverse complement strand
TGTTTGCCGCATATAAAAGCTGCGGATTAAAAATCGTCTGGGTAGCGGAGAGGTCAGGAATAAATGTATTTGCAATGCCGCTGTGTGTTTCTAAAGGCGGCCCGCCAGGTACGGCAGAATTGGCAATAAATGATGTAGGCAATTGATAGTAATGTACCAGGTTTCCTGACAAATTTACCTGCGGTAACCAGCCTGACAAACTTATATCGTTCGTCTTTTTTACAATAGAAATATTAATTAATGACTGATTTAAAGCCGGTTGATTTTTTAGGGCATAATCAATGCATTGCTGAAGCGTAAACGCCTTGTTTGAACTACCGGTCTCATTATTTTGAGCAATCGAATAAAAAGGAATAAATGCAAAGCTTAAAAAACATAAAAGGGAAGCCTTCATTTCCACCTTGATTGATATGATTCTCCTTTTCTTCATTTAGGTTGTGGATCTTTGATTTTCATGATCTTATAGCTTACCTGATTGGCTGGCAGGGTCATGACATTATCATAAACCAGCCACAGGGCTTCAAAAAAACGCCTCTTGTTGTTTTGAATTTAATCCCATGACAGCGCTCGAGTTCAATTCATTCACTGCCTGATGAATTTCAGGAAGGATGCGAATGGCCTTTTCTGTAAGGTTTATAATATGCTCTCTGCGGTCTTTGGGGTTTTTACCTCTTTTTACCAAGCCTCTTTTTGCAAGGTAGTCTATTTTTTTTACCATAGATGCCTTATCCACATGGAGCAAATTGCAAAGGAATTGCTGACTGCAAAGGCCACCTTTCTGATCTTCAATGGTAATAAGGATGGAATAGTAATGCTCAATATCCAGATGTTCCAGCCTTTTAGTGAGCGCGCCGTAATAAGCCTTTGTGATCAGGCTCATAAACCGGCTCAACGGCATATTTTCATTCCAGATTTGCGTTTGAGGCATACTATTAGAACAGTTTACAATACATATTGTTTGCAAAGCTAACTATTAACAAAAACCCAGCTAGTTAATAAAAGGTTAAATGTTTCTACGGTTTTAGAACGCGTATCAAAATGATTTTTTTGATAATACACATTATCAGGTTACCAGCCGTAAAAGCTTATAAAACATTAATGGCAGTAAGTTAACTTTGCATTTTTAGTAAATTCAAAAACAACATCTCATCGATGACTATCCCCAAAGCCATATTTTGCTGGAGCGGTGGAAAAGATTCTGCTTATTGTCTGCACAAAGTGCTTTCAGAACATTTATTTGATGTAAAATACTTGCTTACAACATTTAACAATCAATATAAACGTGTTTCAATGCATGGCGTAAGGGAAGAACTAGTAGAGAAACAGGCTGAATCCATTAACATCCCTTTGCTTAAAGTGAACGTTCACAAGGAAACCAATGATGAGTACGAAAAACAGATGGAAATAGTATTGCTTCGGGCTAAATCTGAAGGAATACAACATGTCATTTTCGGGGATATATTCTTAGATGATTTAAGGATTTACCGGGAAAACAATCTGGAAAAAATAGGGATGTACGGGATTTTCCCAATCTGGAAATCAGAAACAAAATGGTTAATAAATGATTTTATCAATAAAGGATTCAAAACCATTACCTGTTGTACCAATGATGCTTATCTCGATGAAAATTGGGTTGGAAAAGAAATTGACAAATCGTTTATTGAACAATTGCCTGCAAACGTTGACCCCTGCGGAGAAAACGGTGAATTTCATAGCTTTTGTTACGATGGGCCATTGTTTAAGGAAAAGATCGATTTCCGGATCGGAGAAAAGATTTACAGGCCTCTGGAATTGAAAATGAATGAAACCGGATCAGAAACAAAAGGGTTTTGGTTTTGTGACCTGGAAGGCATTAAATGAAAAAGGCGCCCGGGGGGACGGGCGCCTTTGAATAAAAGAAAGAAAGAATGATAAGGAATTAATATGGAGGTTTTTATAATTATGATGGTTGGAATAAGGTGAGGTTGGGTTATTCTGTGCCAAATTAGATTTAAGGATAAAGGGGGAACCAAAAATTTGCGTGAACGCGGACTTTTTCTGCTCGAACGCGGACATACCATGTCTGAAAGTTTTCAGGACAATTATACATAAACAAAAAAGACGCCCTGAAAAACAGGGCGCCTTTTTGAAGAAAAGAAGAAAGGGGAAGTGATTTTTAGCCACAATATGTTTTTAAGATATTAGCTAATTTGAATGCAAAACCAATTATTTAGTTATTGACACATGGGTTGAATATGCTTTTCCAGTCGGATCTATTAAACGAACGGTATAGGCTCCTGCAGCAAGATCAGTTGCATTCACCTCAACATTTGGCAAAGCGACTATTAATTGACTTTGCAACCTTCTGCCAAGGATATCCCATAACTCAATTGTATAGCCAGTCAAATCATAGACATCGCTCAATCCAACGGTAAAATTTCCGTTATTTGGATTAGGATATAACTGGAGTTTATAAGTTAAATCCGTAATTTTTGGACTCGGATCAAAAACATTCCAGCAAGGAGAAAGGGTGCTTATACCCGAATTCACAATTACGTTTAAATTAACTGAGGCTGTTTGACTAAACCCATTAATCTCCACTGAGGATAAGGCACAACCAGGAATGAGTGCAGTATTTACGTAAGGACTATATAAATTATGCATATAATAATTTGTGAATGGGTTTGTACCGATCCAAAGAATATCAGCACAAGTATTTAATCCTGAAGAACATGGGCACGTATTTGTAGTTGTAGTGGAATTAAAATTATTTCCTGCATCAGTTGATGTAGCCCCCTGGTCCACTAAATTTCCATTCCCAATGAACCCTATAGTATTGTAAATAAATTTATTACAACTTGTTACAAGATTAATTGAGTTTGGGCTTAAATTACCTGGCATATTTGTAATAGGGTATTGATCAGGCGCAACCACCAAACCATATGTATTATACTCAAAATCATTATGAGACAACGTAACTCCTAATGGCCCTCCTCCTGAAATATCCTGATAAAACTCCATACCATTTATCATGTTTTTGAAAATATTTGTGCCCTGTACTATACAATTATCTGCATTATTGAACAATATCCCACTTATTGGATGCAAGCTTATCCCCCTTGTCCCGAATGTATTACCTGTGATTTGCATTCCATTACTGGTCCCACTTGTACCTGTATTGTAAAAAATGTTGGAAATACCAGCGTTAAAAGGTCCATCAAAATCATTGCCATCTAAATCCACTGTATAAGTTGATATAGTACCAACATTCAAATTACATCCTTCGACACCGTATGAGTTTTGATTGCAATCTGATGCGTGGAAGTAATTATTGACGTTAAATGTAATCCCACCTACATTTTCCATATATACCATGTGCCAATTATTGACGTATGATGGAGTAACTAAAGGTGAGCATGTCACAATTTGTGTAACCAGGTTACCAAATGTTGATTGGCCATTTACAGCGGAATTATGATTATAATTGTACGCGTCAAAAAAGATGTGATTCACATTATTGACGAACACAGATCCGTTAATTTGTACTGTACCCCCGTGCTGAGAATAAACAGCATTAAGCGCATCGCTTATAGTTGAGCTCATCATATTAAGAGTGCCAAACGATCCTGAAAGCCGGCCAACTTTGTTATAATTTTGAACACCATCAACCTGTATTCCTTTCCATTGTGTGCAGCCTGTAATTGTAACACCGTCAAGAACTAAGGTAGCCCCGGGATCGACCTCGATTTCGGTGCATTCTCCCATTATTATGTTTGCCCCACTAATATTGACAGTACCAGTACCGGATATTTCTAATTTTACACCGAAATAATAATCTTTATATGGACCTCCAATTGGTTCAATATAATTTGTAGTACCGTAACTTGCACTAAAATTAGCAGCGGTTGTTGCATATGTGTTATAATCATAGGCATTGTGACCTCCTGAAGCAGGGCCGCTACCTGTATAAGTTGAACAAGCAGGTGCGACCTTTATAGTATTTGACGCAACTGTCTTTCCTGAACAGGGATCAATGGCTGTGAACGAATAATATCCATTTGAGGTTGCCGAATAAACAGTTCCGCTGAGGTATCCTTGGAAATTACCATTAAGGTAAACACTTATCTGATGGGAATAGGATGTAAAGAAAAGTTGGGCATCGTTAGAAATGCTTACCGTTGGTACAGCGTTTGCCACTAAAGCAGGGGGAGTTTTAATGTGAATAGTCTGAGAAGGGCATGTAAAAGGAGTGCCGGGCGTAGTTGCAGTAAAATAATAGTCGCCGATGGTTGACAAAGTATAATTGTAAGTGCCACTAGGTCCAGCCACCGAAATTCCATTTTGGTACCATGTATAAGTTTGCGGAGGTGTGGAAGGGCCGGACAAAATCACACTTGTTCCTGGACAAAGGAAATTATTAGTCGGGCTATTACTCGAAATAGTAACGTTAGGAGATTTATCATGCAAAGTAAAAATAGCCTCATAAAGGCAGCCGGTGCAATTATAAGAACTACAGGAAGAGCCTGTTCCAGTACACTTTGTACTTACCTGGACTATATATTGCGCACCGTCAAACGGTACATCCCCCGCAGAGCCAACAGTAAAACTTGCAGCTGAAACCGAAGAAACCTCTTGACAAGCTAGAAATGTAGAGCCAAGATACCATGAAACTAAAAGATTCCCTGTTAAAGTAGAACTCGAGCCTGTTAGAGAAAGTGTTGGATACTCTGTAGGCTGACAGGAAGCAAAATTAATGGTTGAACCGGTTGAATTATAAGTAACTGTACCTACCGTTACAGAAGAAGCTTGATATAAGGTTATTGTTGAAACGTTTTGAGTAAATGATACACCAGAAGAAAGACATCCACCAGTGGCGGAGCTAACTGATTCGACAAGATAATTAGTCGTTACAGTCGGCGCTGGTGAAAAAGTCAAACCTGTTCCTAGCAAACTGGTCCCGGAAGAATTGTACCAGTTGTAATTCGAAATCCCACTTGTCGAAGCCGAAATTGTTGTACTTATACCTGGACAAGATGGATTAGGATTGGAAGTGAGGCCCGTCGGTGCCTGAACCGCCGGATAAACAGGTACACTCATATTTTGATAATAACCTAAACAGCCACTCGAATTTTCTGCAACAACAAAATAAGGTTGCGAGCCAAAAATTGCATAAGATGAGTTGCTCACAGGCGTTGGATCCTGCCAAGTTGAAGTACTAAATGATGCAATAGGAGCACCATTGGCATTTGGATTTGTTGATCCCGGTGGAGGACATGTGGTCGATGAGCCATAAACATAATAAGTTGATGCAGTTACATTATATGGTTCTAGTATTGCTTTTATCCCGACACACAGCGTTTCGGGATTCAAATTAACAGGAGGAATAGGTGTTGGATTAACTGTCAAAGTAGCAGCACCTGAAGTTGCCGAAGGGCAGGCACTGGATACAACGCAACGATATTGATACCCATTTGTCGTTACCGGTAAGCCAGAAAGTGATAAAGTTGAACTAGTAACTCCAGAAACTGCAGTTGTAGCTGTTATTGCTGAAGACCAGGCATATCCCGTATTTTCCTGCCATTGGTAGCTGAGGCCGGTACCGGTTGCCGAAACACTAAAACTCGCACCCGTGCCTGCACATATCGATGTATTTGATGGTCCGGCCGTAACAACAGGAACCGCATTTACCATAACAGGGCCCCATGCATACTGGCAGCCGGTTGTCGGGTCTGTAACAGAACATTGGTACTGTCCTGCCGTTCCAGGCGTATATGTATAACTTGTACCTGATGTACCCGAGACATTAGTATAAGAGCTTGTGCTGCTGGAATATACTTGCCATTGATAACTCATCCAGGCATAATTACTTAGGGTCAAAGAAGTTCCCGTGCACGATGAAGCTGGCGCGTTCGAGAACATTTGACACAATGTACAGTTGTCAATTCCAAAAATAAAACCATCCGTACCACCGCCGTTTGAATATTGGTAAGCTCCTAATGAAGCGATGCCTGTGGTACTTGTTGTCGAACCGGCAACAAAAATATTTTTACTCGGATCGAGTGCTAAAACATTTTCAGCTCCGGTTATTTCATTTCTTGGGCCCCCTATATATGTCTGAAAAATGCCTCCTCCTATACTATTAAATTTTGCCAGGAATACATCAGTACCAGAACCACCTGATAAAGTTGTTTGAAACGCACATCCTGGAGCAGTTAAATTTAACCCTCCTGAAGTTGAACCAGTTAAATAATAATTAGTTCCATCTGTTCCAAGTCCGCCGCTTACGATATCGTCTCCAGACCCGCCGATATAAGTACACCAATTTACACCAGTTCCTGAATTGTTCATTGACAATAAATAACCGTCATAACCACCCGCATTAGAAGATTGGTAAACCCCAGTCGTTCCTAAACCGACGCTTTGCGTGTTTCCTGATATTATAAGACTTGAACCCGATATTAAAATTCCAAAAGCACCATCAACTCCGGATCCGCCAAAATAGGTTGTCCAGATATTATTACCTAAATTATCTAAATCACCCACAAAAGCATCGGAAACACCGCCGAATGAAGTTTGATAAGCTCCAGTAGTTGCAAAAGTTGACGAACAAATTGTGACACCTACAATGAAAATATTTGAACCTCCATCAGGCACTAATCCAAAAACTTCAGTTGCAGGGGAGCCGCCAGGTACTGTACCACCGTAATACGTTCCCCATGCCAGTGAAATTGATGAGCCAGTAATTCCAAATTCAGCCACGAACCCAGTTGTCCCCCACGCTGTAAATATTGTCTGATAAGTTCCTGAAGTGGCAATATTGTTGCTGCTGCTAGTTTCACCTCCGACATATATCGCTGTAGTAGTCGATGAACCTGTAACGTAAATAGTGTTTATTTCGTCATCGCCCGATCCACCATAATATGTTCCATACTCAAATGTACCAGAAGAGTTAAATGATGCAATAAATCCGTCCATACCTGTTCCTCCACCGTTTGATGATTGAAATGCTCCTTTTAGTGGCAACCCAAAACTAGTTGTACTTCCACAAATCCAAGGATAACCACTACCATCCAAGGCAATCGAATATCCAATATCATCTCCTGACCCACCGTAGTAGGTTGCCCAAATACCGGCTCCACTGTTGCTAAATTTCGCCAAAAAAACATCATAAGACCCGCCGCCATATGTTGTCTGAAATGCACTAGAACTGGCAACGCCACTCGTGCTCATTGTCGTTCCGACTACGTAAATATTACCGCTGGCGTCACAAACAATTCCGTTAATTACATCACTATTGGTTCCACCAAAATAAGTGCCCCATTTTTGTCCCGGGTCAATTATCAAATCATTTTTATTGTCATATTTTCCTAATGCAAATGAAACTTCATTTCTTTTTAAACGGAATTTACTTTCAATTACAGTATTTTCTTTTGATGAAGCCTGGTAGGTATAAGGCGCATTTTGGGTTAACACCCCTAATTTATTAGTAATTGTCATTTCTCCTTTCTTGTTTAATTTTAGATGATCATCACCAGTAAAGGACAATTTAATCTGGGCTGGATCTCCTCCAGGATGAACAATAAAATCATATTCCAATGCATTATCCTTAGTATATACTTTCATATCAATAAAGGGATAAACTTCCTTGTAAATAACTGATGCGAAACTGTGTACATTTTCTTGTTCATTTGAGCCTGATAGAAAATAGTTCAAAACCATTTTTTCCGCATCTACAGTTATTATTTTCGGTTCTTTATTCGCGCCCTTCATATCCATATTTACCCTGGTCATAGCTAATTTACCGTGTCCAAGGCTCTTTCTATAAACATAACTTATGCCCGTTTTCGTTAGCAAATACTGCACGTCATTACTTTTACCAGTAAAAAGGACATCTGGTATTTGATTGCCATTTAAATCTTTCAATTGCCCCTTGTTTTCAGTGAAGTCAAGTTTGTCAATTGCCATCATGACCTGCTTTTTATACCCCTCATCAACTACTTTATTATTATTTAAAATTAACTTTTTGCAATTTTCAGACATTGATTGTTGGCCTTTTAATGCCAATGGTACTACAGATGTAAAAATAACAGTCAAAAAAATGAGAAAACTCATTCTTCTGAACGCTCTTGAGTAAATCATTGATACGATAAACGATTTCCAAAATCGCTTATATCTTAGGGTATTACCCCGGGTTTGTGAGTTTGTTTTCATAACATAAAAATTTTAATTATGCCACCAAACTATATATAAGAATAGGGATGAAATGGAATTCCGCATCAACGCGGAACTTTGATGTGCTAACGCGGCTGTTTAGAAAAGATAGATTTTAGGACCGGCTGTAAAAAGCACGAAGAAAGATGAGATTTTTAGTCTGCCATAATATTATTTTGCCCTGAACCAAAAGCTCTTAAGAAAGCCTCTTTTCTTCGTTCGGCTACAGGTACTATTTTATTGTTGGTAAGGATCAGGCATCCGCCATGTTTATCGGGCACATATTCTTTGATCTCATTGAGGTTGATAATAAATGACTTATGGCATCGAAAGAAATTATTGTCGAGAGAATCTTCCATTTCCTGAATAGATTTTGAAACCTCGTATTTTTTATTGTCTTTCAGAAAGATGGCGATTTTGCGGCTTTGCACTTCCATGTATATGATCAGGTCGGGATGTACAAAAAAGTATGATTTATCGGAATACAAAACAAGTTTACCGGGTAACTCCTTTGGGTCTAAATTCTTTTTTTTCTTTTCTCTCACCCTATCTACAGCTGCTACAAGTTCTACCGGGTCAATTGGTTTTAACAGATAGTCAGCTGCAGAAAACCGAATAGCCTGGATGGCATATTGGTTGAAGGCAGTGGTAAATATGATTTCAAACGAAAATTTCTGAAACTTCCTGAGCAACTCAAAACCATCAGATGGAGGCATTGAAACATCAAGAAAAACAAGGTCAGGTTTTTTAATAATAATTTCCCTGTATGCTTCTTCTACATTATCTACTGAACCAATGATCTCTATATCATGGCAATATTCATCAAGGAATACCTTTAGTGTTTCCCTGCACGATTCTTCGTCATCAACTATAAGGGATCTGATTTTTGGCTGGTTTGGATTCATGAATATAGGGTATTTTTATTTCTACTTTGGTGCCTGAATTGCCTTCCTCTTTGATTTCAGTAATGGCGATCCCTGCATATTCGCCATACATTTGCCTGATAATATTAATCCTGTCTTTCACTATTTTTAATCCTACAGATTTCTTTGCTTCTCCAAATGCAGTTTTGTTTCTAACTGCGGTTTCCCATCCCACACCGTTATCCTCAACTTTGGCGATAAAACCGTCTTTTTCCGCAATAAAAGAAATGATAATCCTTCCTTCTTTTTTATTTGCTGAAACTCCGTGAATAATGGCATTTTCAATTATGGGTTGCAAAAGCATTGGCGGTATATAGCAATGATCCATATCCAGCGCCGGGTCTGGGATTATTTCAAAGATGACTTTGTCTTTTAAGCGTAAAGATTCCATAAAAATATACAGTTCCAAAAAGTCTATTTCCTGCCAGAGCAAGATAAACTCTTCCGCCGAATTTTCAAGGATCATTCGCATCAATCTTGAAAATTTTACAAGGTAATCTATCGCAAGTTTATTCTGGTTTAAAACAATAAAATGCTCAAGCGAAGTTAATGAATTAAAAACAAAATGAGGATTCAGCTGCATACGCAAGGCAGCCAGTTCGGCATATATCTTTTTGCGTTTGAGATCCCTTTTTTGAACAAAATCATTCACGAAATAAAATAGTACGCCCATCAAAAAGATAATGCAAATACTATAGAACCACCAGGTTTGCCAAAAAGGGGGCAAAATGGTAATCCTGAGTATAAGCACTTTTTCGCCCCATAAACCATCGCTGTTTGCGCCACGGACCTTAAAAATATATTTCCCCGGACCCAGGTTAGTAAAAGCGGTATAATGCCTTGGATCTGGTTTGCTCCAATCTGTTGAAAACCCTGCAAGCTGATAAGAAAATGTATTTTTGCCTGGATTGGTATAATCATCCGAAGCGTATTCTATAGCAAATGAGTTTTGATTGTATGGCAACGTAACTGTAGAATCTAAAGATAAATCCTGGACGCGCTCATTATAAAGAGTTTTAAAGGAAGTGATAAATAATCTCGGCTGATATGTATTTATCTTTATACTATCAGGGTTGAAAAAATTTACTCCGTCAGAGCTTCCGAAAAACATTTCACCATCCGGCAGTTCAAAACAACTTTTAAAATTAAATCTTGTACTTGAAAATCCATCCAAATCATTATATTCTCTAATAACCCTTTCACTTAAAGGATCAAAAACAAAAATGCCATTTGCAGAACTTATCCATAAATGACCTACACGATCCTCGAGAATCCCAGAAATCATATTTGATGGTAATCCCTGAATAGTAGAGAATTGTCTTAATTCTCCTTTTCCAGGAGTATATTTTAATAATCCTTTGCCGACGGTTGATAACCAAAGATTACCGATTTTGTCCTGATGGATTAAAAATATATTTTCGCCTCCAATTTCTTTATTTTCTTTAATAAAAGAGGCTGAATTAATTTGAAAGGGGATTTTAGAGCGATCAATATAATACAGCCCTTTGTTGGTGCCCAGCCAGACAATCTGTTTTCTGAATTGATCATTATAAATAAACCAAATTGAAAGATTTTTTTTAGTACTGTCTATTCTTTGCAGTGAATTCTTAGAAAAATCGTATAAATAAAGTCCATTGAATTTAAAACCAAGCCACAAAACCTCTTTTTCATCTTCCCATATATTCCATAAAGGCCTCTCAATAAATATTTTGTCGGTATCGGGGATATTGAATTTATTTGCAATAAACGTATTCGTTTTCGTATTAAAAATCTGTAAACCACGTTCCGTAGCAAGGGCAAGAGAGCCATTTCGGAGTAGACGTATATCGTTTATATAATTGTACCCATATTGGCTGTAATGAGGGTTGAAAAGATATTGCGACCAGGTTCCGTCCTGATTTAATTTTTGTAGTCCTTCGCCTGAGGTTCCTTGCCAGATCGTATGATCCTTTGGATCAACCCACAAACTTCTTACTGGTTTTTTTCTCAAATACCCCTGCTCAGAAATTAAGTGTTTAGCTACATGAATCTGAACCTGAACCTTGCTCAATTTCATTAATCCATTATCAGTTCCTATCCAGATATTTTCACTTCTGTCTTTGAATAAGCAGAGAATTCTATTGCTGTTAATAGAAGTAAGATCAACATCATTATGCTCAAAATGAATCGTTCGATGCGTTTGCTGATTGTAGATATAAAGACCTGTATAAGAACCTATCCAGACCAAATCCTTTGAAACCATAATGGGCCCAGACCCTATTATCTGACTTTCCATATTATGTTCAAATGAACCAATAACCGGTTTAATAATTTTACTTTTGTGATCTAACACGAAAGTGCATCCATCGTTATCGCACCATACATTGTTGTCCTGATCCATAGTCAGAAATCTAACGTAATAAAAATCGTCAATTTTAGCTGCTTTAAAGATTTTGTTAAAAACCATTTTCGTTTTATCAAAATAATACAGCCCATTTTTATTTTGCTCTGTTCCTACATAAAGATTATCGTATTGGTCTACGCATAATGTGCTGAGACTATCTGTGTCCAGGCCATGACTATGCTTTTCAAAATGAATAAATTTTTTTGTATTTTTATCAAAACAATCAAGTCCGTTAAAGGTGGCAAACCACAATTGCCCTTTACTGTCTTCCACAATGGAATTAATAACATTACTTGCAATACTATGTACGTCAGCTACTTTATGCCTGTATACCTCAAATCTGGTTGTTTTAAGATCGAAATCTACCAATGCCTCATTTTGATAAACAATCCAAAGATGATCTTCCCGAGTAATGAACAAATGATTTGAGGGGCCAACGGGCAAAGATTCACCAGTTGCATTTGTGGCAATGAGCTGTTCAATCTGATATCCATCATATCTAAAAACCCCGTTGTAAGTTGCCAACCACAGAGATCCCTTTTTATCCTGTACAATTTCATTTACCTGATTTTGAGAAAGTTCAGGAAATGTTAATGTTTTAAACTCAATATTTGACTGAGCATTTGATAAATTAAACTGAAAAAATGCCAGTACAATTAAAAAGCATATAAGATGAATATTTACTTTTTTATCAGCAGCCTTCATTCGGTAAAAGTAGGATTATTAATCTTAATCATATAAATAGTAATATCGATATTTCATATGTTCAAAGGAAAATGATTTCTAATTAATAACTTATCAAACCATAAATAATAACAAGAAAGCAAATCCAATAATGACCTTTCATCAGATCTGCATTTTGCTGCATCTTAACTAAAAAATGGTTTAACACGCTTAGATCCCTGAATAAGTCGATCCCTTCATTGACTCATAGCTGAATTTATGAAACCATAATAAATTTGCACCAAATTCGCGATAAATCTGCATTTTTTTCATTTTTAAGAGCCTATTTGCATTGGAACCTGTTTACCCGGATCTTTCAAGTCTTCTATAGATGAATTTTGAAAAAAAATGCCTGACTGTCGGCAGCCGGGGATAAGAGCTCGTTGCTCCTCTCCAAACTACCATCCGGGTATCCGTAAATCTCCCGCATTATCCAAAAAGTTATGACAAATCTTAAAAAATATTCCTTTATAACTTATTGAATAAATTAAAGTTGAAAATTTATTTTCAAAAACACCCACCCACTTGGGTAGTTCACTATATATGTATATAAAAACAAATACGAATTACGAATGAGTTTAACGCACCAAAAATTATGCGTTTGCAACTAACTCAAAACCTTTAACGCCTGATATATGTTCACTTTAAAACCTGTAAACCAAATAGATATCAAAATAAAAACCCAAATGTATATACCATATGGCACAAATGTACACCCAAACGTGACAGTTAAGATACTCAATATTAGTAAATAACCTGTAAATCATAAAGAAAAAAACAAAAATGTACACCGTAGTAAACAGACAAGTAACTGAAAAAGAAAGAGAAATGGGAAGGCAAACACTTAAAAGTGTCCTGAAAAGTGTTCTCCGTAAAACAAAAATCCCCCTAAGTTATTCACTTAGAGGGATTACCCTATCGGGATTGTAGCGGGGGAAGGACTCGAACCAACGACTTCCGGGTTATGAGCCCGGCGAGCTACCAACTGCTCTACCCCGCAGTATATTTTAATGCTTTTAAACGATCTTAAAAAACAAGGCTGCAAAGGTAGCACTTAATAAAGTACCAAACAAGGAGATTGTATCCTACTTTATAAATAACCCAAATTATTATCTATTTAACAAGAGTTACATTCCCCTTTAAATAGAATCTCTGACCATTAAACCCCTGAGCATCTATTATATATATATATACCCCCGAAGGTGCTGAACTCCCATTGTATTTCCCATCCCATCCTTTCTTGAAATCATGGGTCTCGAAAACGAGCTCTCCCCATTTGTCATAAATCCGGAAATCATACTCCTGAGCTTTAATATCCGTATTGTTAATAATCGAAAGCCCTTTTGGCATAAAAATATCGTTTACGCTATCAGCATTCGGTGTAAATGCATCAGGAATAAATATCCTAGCAGGAAGATTGGGGCAGGTAATGTTCGACAAACTCGTATCTATGTTACCACTGATATCCGGATTTTCAACAGCATATACTCTGTAGCAGGATGGGACATCAAGTTCTGAATGTGCGGAACTGTCAAAATAAGTGGTATCGGATGATGGTAGTGTAGCAACGTCTTTGAACTGGCCGTTATCTTGTATTATCTGAACATGATAACTTGATACGCCATTGCTCCAGTTTGAATATGAATTCCAATTCAAATACCTTGCATCATTTATTACGATACTTTTCAGGAGTATTGAGGTACCAATATTGCTTATTGGACTAATATCGCCGCATTCGTCTACAGTGCTTACACGATAGATATATTCATTATTATAGACATCTACCGAAGAGTCTATTAAAAAAGACTTTACAGTATTTGCAAAATTCATAATCCATCCTGTATTTTTAGAATATCTGTCAATAGAATAAAATTTAAAGTTTGGTTGAAGGGATAAATTCCAGTTCAGATATATGAATTTATTGTTCAATACTGTAGCCTTTGCCAAAACCAACGGTGTACTTTGGTATTGATAATCAGGAATATTTGAAGATGTATCGCTTGCTGAAAAATATAACCCATTCGAATTTACCGCATTAACATAATAAATATTCCTCCCAGGGCAAAGATTTGTATCCAAGTAGGTACTGTCCAATGGGCCGGAGATTCCAATTTGAACGAATTTTCCCTTATTCATCCTGAAAATCTGATAATATTTCACACTGTCCCATCCGGTATATTTATTCCATACCAATTGAAGTTTATTTTTACCAAATTTGTTTACTACTAAATAAATAGAATGCTGAGGAACACTATAATTTGAAATCAATCCGCATAAATCGAAAAATTTTATAGAATATGCATAGGATTGCGAATTTACGTTAATCGATGGCGGAATATCGAAATAAACTGTATCACTTTGAATATTAGTCGCATAAATTGAATCAGGGCCCGGATATCTGTATATTGTGTAATGATCAAATTTGACGGATAAACTTTTAGAAAACACAATTTTAATTTGATTCAAGGGGGTAACTGTAATAAAATGAATTTTGGGTGCAACAGGAGATGTAGAGTCCAGGTTATCAATTGATGTTGAATCCTGTGTTTGAGCTGAACAACCAAATTTGGTATAGACGGTTAATTTTACTTTATGATGACCGGAAAAAGTATAATGGTACACCGGATCCAGTGAAGAAGACGTATCTGAAATAATATTTCCATCACCGAAATTCCACTGATATCTACTTACCGGTGCACTTGTAGAAGCCTGAAAATGAACGGAGTCCTGATAACATAGAATTTTAGGAGCTATTATTGTCATTTTAGGTATTGATACCGGATGGACAACAATATTCAACGCTAATGATGTAGCTGAGCAACCTTTATCTGTTGTAGCAGTTAGGGTTACTTTATAATCATTCCCGGGAGTTGATGCCTGTGTAAAATCATGCATTGGAGCAAAAGAAGTGTCAGTGCTCCCATCTCCAAAGTTCCAAAAGTAATTTACGCCATATTTTGTACTGTCAAGGAATTGCACTTTATATGGTATGCAGCCAACCGTATCATTTGAAGATATCTTAAGAATCGGAGGTCGATATAATTTTACTGAGGCAGATGCTGAAGCCAGACATCCTGTTTCATCATATGCATACATAGTAGGGTTATAAATATTGCTATCTTTTGAATAATCCTCGTATTTATAAAAATGTGGTTCTATTCTGTTATTGTCTATGCCTGAATTATCTCCGTAAACGAAATAATAATTATAAACATACTTTGAATTATCAACAAAATTAATAGTCCCACTATCACAAAGTTGATTTGAGATTAATGAAAAACTCGGCTCTGGACCAGAGATTTTGATATAATTTTTAAGAACGAAAGTATCCGAAGTGCATCCATTGCTGTCAATAGCTACAGTTTTCACAGTGTAACCTGCACTGTTATTATTATAATAACCATGCGTAACCTGAGAATCCGAATTAGTTGTAAAGCTACTATCACCAAAATCCCAGAAAAAAGATTTGCCGAAAATTGAACTTAGATAAAAACTATCGATCCTAGGTGAACAATGGCTAGAGCTATCAGGAGAATAAACGTTGCGGATGACCGGTGGTTGATGGATACAAATTGGCATCGAAATTGTGTCAGGACATTTTGAAAGAGACCTGTCTGAAGTTTGCAGATAAACTCTATAACAACCAGGATTGATAAATTTAATTGTCGGATTTACTATAGTATCATTGTCAATTGAAAATCCAGTTGCCGGAACAACACTCCATTTAAAACTGTTCGCATTCGAAGAACTTAAATTTTGTGGATGAATATCGATATTTCTACATGAAAAAGAGTCTATTAAGAAATTTGATACTGTACCAATTGAAATGCTATCTTTATGAATAATGGAAGAACAAAAACCATTCGAAATTTTAAGAATTATACTGTAGTTTCCCTGCTTATTAAAAGTAATATCCGGCGAAGCAAGATTTGGGTTAGAAATGGAAGCATTTACTGAGGGAGAAACTGACCAAAAGTAAGTTAGAGGACTATTATTCGGAAAATTGGCTTTAATATCGGCACTAGCAGTATAAGTAACAGGGGCGCATGATTTATTTCCACTCAGAACGATATTTCCAATAATGCCATCGACATAAACTGCATTATTTACGTTTTTAAAAGCTGTGCACGTGTAATTGGCTTGAATATAATAACTTAAATTATAAATACCAGGAATATTAAAAACCAGACTTGGAGAACGAGAATAAGAAACCTGTTGAATGTTAACACTGTCTATATCATAAAACAACCACTTGTAATTAAGCGTATTATGTGGTGCATCCTTAAATTTTGTCAAATTTATCGCTTTCAAAATATCGCCGGCGCAAATTGTATCATTAACAAACTTAAAATTTGCATCTGGAGTCCCAACTCTTAAAACATTAGGCGAAAACACTGTGTCAGTACAACCATTTGTATTAGATGATATTAGTTTTATACTATAAATGCCATTTTGATTGAATATAAACGATGTGTCTGACTGAGTAATAGGGCCAATTGGTGATCCCGACAATTGGTGCATTGAGCTATCAAATATCTGCCAGGTATAGCTATTACCGCTTGATCCAGAAGCCCCATTTGCAGCATTGAGATTCATTTTGGAAGGTGTAGTACATAATTCACTTGGGTTAAGTGTAAAATTTGCTGTTGGAGGGAGAACTGTAAACAAGTTAGGAACTATAAGTGTATCAGGACAATTAGAGCCATGAAACAAGATAGAACATTTAAAATTTATTGTGCCTGCATTATTGAAAAAGGCCAAATATTGAGATCCATTGGCAAATCTCATTTGAGCAGAGTTGTTTAATTCATAAGAATAAAATTCTCCTATTGGTCCACCAGAGTGTGGCGATACATAATAAATAATACCTGTGTCACTTGCACAAATTTTCGATTTAGGAACAGAAAAATATGTTCCCACCAAACCTTTCTTTGTAAATGAAACAATGCATCCACTATTAGTTTTTACAGTAATTGAAACATCATACGATGATGAAATATTGGAATATGATACTAAAGGAGGATTTACACCTGAATATGTTGATGGGTTACCGGATGGAAAAGACCAATCAATTTCTGAAATATTATACCCGGAAGTATCAAAGCCGATTTTATATTTTGCTGAAATCTTTGTGTGACTTGTATCCATTGTCATAACACTACAAAAATTAACAGGAATACTCTGAGGAAAAGAAATATAGTTTTGTTTAACCAGATTCTGACTGCACCCTGCAATATCATGCGCAATAAGAGTAATTGTCAAATTTCCAACTGTAGAATCTGAAAAACTAAAGTCAGCTGAATGATTTGAATATAATTTCCCATTGATAAACCAATCTCTTGTTACCGAATTTTGAGTAGTATCATGAAGTGAAATGATCGCAGGTATGGAACAGAAAATAGTTTGATCAGCATAAAAACCGGGAACTAACTGCGCGTTAAATGAAACAAATCCTTTTGGTTTAGTTATAACGCATTTTGTACCATCAGGCTTTGTAATAGTAACTGTTATTCCATAGCTGCCCCCGGAAGAATATTGATGATAAAAGGTATCTGCACCAAGTACCTGACCTTTGCCATCTCCTAAATCCCAATAATAAATACTACCTTTTGGCAAAGCAGGTGATACATAAAAACTAACTAATGCTGGCAGACATTTGCTGGAATATGTAACCGCTATATCTGAGCCAGAACATTGCGCGGCTGCAATGTTTAATACGAATAAGGAAGCGATTAGGGTAATGGTTAACGAATATAAATATACTTTAATCCTCATAACAACGAAATTATGAATGACATTTAAGGTTAGACAATCGAGGCTTTAAAAAGTTAAACAATATATCATCAAATTTCATTTGGCACGTATTGCGGTAACTTATCACGGAATAAAACAAATTTACCCCGTAAAATGTTCATATCAAATTAATTTTCAATTAATTGAATATGATTAATTTCATTACAAATATAATTACAAAGGTATATTCCCATGTTTTTTTCTTGGTGTATTGTCAACCTTATTTTCCAACATTTTGAAAGCTGAAATCAGTTTTTTCCGTGTTTCATGAGGTTTAATGACCTCGTCTATAAATCCCCTTTCGGCAGCTTTGTAGGGGTTGGCAAACATCTCAGTGTATTCTGCGATTTTTTCTTCCAGTTTTTTTGCTGGTTCATTAGATGCCTTAATTTCACGTTTGAATATGATCTCTGAAGCGCCTTTGGCTCCCATAACGGCTATTTCAGCCATTGGCCATGCAAAACTTAAATCAGCCCCTATATGCTTGGAATTCATCACATCATACGCACCCCCATACGCCTTCCTGGTGATTACCGTAATTCTTGGAACAGTGGCTTCTGAAAATGCATATAGCAACTTGGCCCCATTTTTAATGATCCCGTTCCATTCCTGGTCTGTACCAGGTAAAAATCCCGGAACATCTACCAGAACAAGCAAAGGAATGTTGAAGCAATCACAAAACCTTGTAAAACGTGCCCCCTTATTTGAGGAATGATTATCAAGTACACCAGCCAGATAGGCAGGCTGATTGGCAACAATACCCATACTTCTACCAGCCAATCGGGCAAAACCAACCACAATATTTTCTGCAAAATCCTTGTGTACTTCGAAAAATGAATCCTTATCAATAACATTATTAATGACATCCCGGATATCATAGGGCTGATTTGGATTTTCCGGAACGATTTTGTCTAATTCAAAACGAATTTCATCACCAGACGACTCATATTGGAGTGATTTTGGTATCTCTTCGCAGTTTTGGGGGATATAGCTGAGCAGTTTTTTAATATGCCCTATACACTCTATTTCATTACTGCATGCAAAATGTGTGACCCCTGACTTCATAGCATGCGCAGCAGCTCCACCAAGGTCTTCTGAGCTCACTTCTTCATGTGTCACCGTTTTTACTACATTTGGGCCGGTAACAAACATATAAGATGTGTTCTGTACCATCATAATGAAATCAGTGAGCGCAGGACTGTAAACAGCTCCGCCGGCACAAGGGCCCATAATAGCAGATATCTGAGGGATGACACCGGAAGCTCTGGCATTCTTGTAAAATATATCGGCATATCCACCCAGTGAGACGACACCTTCTTGGATACGTGCCCCTCCTGAATCATTCAGTCCGATGACCGGTGCTCCGTTTTTCATGGCAAGATCCATGATCTTCACTATTTTTTCGGCATGAGTTTCAGAAAGTGACCCACCGAAAACAGTGAAGTCCTGGGAAAACACATAGATAAGCCTGCCATTTACAGTACCATACCCTGTTATAACACCATCCCCTAAAAACTTTTGTTCATCCATGCCAAAATCCCGGCTACGATGCAGAACAAAAGCTCCGATTTCATTAAAAGATCCTTCATCAACCAGGAAATGAATACGTTCGCGGGCTGAAAGTTTACCGCTTTTATGCTGCTTTGCAACACGCTCTTTTCCACCGCCTTCCAGCGCTTCTTCCCTGAGTTTATCTAATTTTTCGTATGCGTTCATTCTTAATTATTTATACCAAAGATGCATGAATTATAAATCAATTGCAATAAAAATGCAATTCGCTCTAGTCTTCAGACTCATATATACTTTGAAGTTCTTCGGTCATTTCTATATTGTGATATACGGCTGTTACGTCTTCGTCTTCTTCAATGGTTTCAATAAGCCTCATGACCTTTTTAAACTCATCTACGTCCAGCTTCTTGAAAATCTTAGGGATGCGCTGCAGGGTTGCACTTTCGGGTTCTATATTCAATTCCTTCAATTTTTTCTGAACAGAGCCAAAATCTTCAAATGCAGTAACAACCTCTACTTCACCGTCACTGATATCAACATCTTCGGCGCCAGAATCTATTAACTCCAGTGTCAACTCATCAGGGTCTGTACTTTCCTTCATTTTGAATTCAATGATCCCTTTCTGATCAAAAATGAATTCAAAAGTCCCGTTATTTGCCAGTGATCCACCCATTTTGCTGATGTACTTGCGAATATTGGCAACGGTTCTGTTGATATTATCTGTAGATGTTTCTATAAAAATAGCTACTTTCCCGGGTCCATATCCTTCGTAAGTAATATCCTGGAAACTGGCGGTATCTTTATCACCACCTTTCTTTATGGCGCGCTCAATATTTTCCTTGGGCATGTTCTGCCCTTTCGCATTCTGTATGGCTAAAAACAATCTTGAATTGGCTGAAGGATCTGCCCCGCCCAGTTTGGCCGCAACAGTCATCTCTTTAATCAACTTCGTAAAGATCATGGAGCGCTTGTTGTCGTTGGCTCCTTTTTTACGTTTTATTTTACTCCATTTGCTATGTCCTGACATACGATCTTAAAATATATAATGCTGACTGGATTTTTGAGTTTCAAAATTAATCAAAAGAAAGGAATGAATAGAAAGGGCTTGGGGCAAATCAGTTTGCAACTATCAGAATATACCCGTACAGTAATTCTATTTTTTACCGAATGGGCGTTTAGCAATACGTTTACCCCTTTCTATCATTGAAATAGCAAGAGTTGATATTTCAGGGGTTATATTTAAGTATAACAAGCTCATTAAAAATAGAAAACCAATGACGGTAGATTTGTATAGAATGTCGAAAATAAAACTTCCACTGGCAGGCAAAAGCATGCTCACCACGAATATTCCCGATATGGCCATAAATATCCTTAACGTAGCCATATTGAATGGCTGTAAACGTAAAGTTCGCCATACGAAGACCGACTTTACAATATTATTAAGAATACTCGTAGTAGCAATAGCCAATCCGGCTCCTGCAATACCATACAATGGGACGAATAAATTTACCGTAACTATGGTTAATATAACCAATGATATGGTGAATGCCAGGTCATAACGATAGTATTTTGAACTTGATAGCAATGGGCCATTAATTCCTGTTGCCATATCAAACAATTTTCCGATCCCAAGGAAAAGGAATGCATATTTACCCAGCAAAAACGATGGATGTAAAATATTGAAAACGCTATCAAAATTTACCCAGATCATTAAAAAAGTAAATCCGCCTACAAACAACTGCACGTTGCAGGAAGTAGTGTACAAATAATGAAGTTTCTCCCTGTCATTTTCCTTAAAGGCATCAGTAGTAAGCGGATATAGGATCATTAATAAAGCCTTGGCAGGTAATGCCACTGCCTGGCCCAGCATAACCGCTATCCCATAAATACCGGTATAAGCCAGGTTTAATAATCCGGGGATAAATACGATGTCTAATTTGTCCATTAATACACCAGTTGCACCACCGAAAAAATTAAAGAGACCATAATTCAGCATCTGGTTTATTTGTCCTGATCTTAAAACTGCTTTGGTTGGCTTTATGAAAAGCATTTTATTCCACCAGGTATACAATAGCATCAATACGGGATTTGTAAGATAGGCGCCAATAAATAAGTATACAAATACCTGAAAATTAAAGAGATGATAGAAATAACAAACTGCAAGTATCAAAACCAGTATTCGTACGTATACCTCATTCAGAAACACTGAAAAATTGGTTTTGAACTGGGCTCTGCAATAAGCGCTGAAAATTTCAAATATTGTTATGCTTATCGCCAGCGGATATAGCAGGTAATAATACTGCACCAGCAAACCCGCTTTGGGTGCATAAAAATGTAAAATCTGGTCTTTAAAAATATAAAACACAACAGACGTAACCAGAATGCCCGCTCCGGCTACAGAAAAAGCAAAAAACAGAATGCCGTTATGGCCTTTTTCGGCATTTTTGAGATAAGGAAAAAACCGGACCATTACATTGGGCATTCCCACAAGGAAAAAATAAGCCAGCATGGCCGCATATGGAATCAAAATTCGGATCAAACCGAACTGATCAGGTAGTAGTACTTTAGGCAGCAGAATGACCATGGTAAAGTAAGCAAGTACCACCCCCGAATAGTAGATAATGGTGTTCCTGATGCCTTCTTTTTTTACGATGCCCAAAATGGATATTTTATATTTTTATGTTAATGGCCAGTTTTCAATCAACAGAATCAAGATACAAGAAATATTTATCTGCCATCAACCAAGCACAAATTTAGTCAGTTATATGCTTCAAATTCAAATAAGCTTAAGCAAGTTCAAGCATTGCTTTTACAACTTCAAGGGAATGACCCAAATTTGCAAAATAAAGGTCTAATGCTTCCCTTGATGTACGAATAGCATTTTGATAGTAATTCTCATCCTCTAAAAGTTTAAAACCCAGGTTTTCAAGTTCTTCATAACTGCTTGCTTTCATTGCGATGCCAGTTGATGATTCATCCGCAAATAAATCTTTTTCAGGCGGAATGGTTTGAATCGATGGAATTCCGCAAAAAGCAGATTCAAAAACCGAAGACGAATCAACTGTAATGCTAAAAATTGATTTCTCTATAAGTGCCAGCAGGTTATCATGCGCGATTTCAACACTTGCCGGCTTGTTTTGATAGAATGAAGCAAGATCGTGTGGGTGCAGCTTTAATATAAATTTATATTCAGCAAGGCGTTTATTCTCTGAGAGCTTGTAAAACCAGTTCAGTACTGAAACATAATTATTTATAGATGAAACAGATACCCTGTACCATGGTTGGGCAAAGAATACAATGGTTTTATTATTTAGAATATCTTTAACGGGATGCTGCTGATAATGATTGAATATCTGATCAAAGCAAGGAGAACCAACTTCCCGAATTTCAGTGGGATTCGCGTGATATTCTTCAACCATCTTTTTTGAATCTATCGGCCCAAGGGTACAGAAATATTTGGCTGATGTCGGATAATAAACATCGCTCAACTTACCATGCTGAAAGACAAAAGACGATGAACTTGTTTTTTGAATGTTACTAAAAACAGCTGCTTCCCAGAGATATTGATCTGCCGCAGCCATAAACATTCTCTTTTCGCTGTCAAAATAGTTTTTCCAGAAACCATCTGAATAATGATGGATGTAGGAATGTCTCCAGAAACTGAAAGACGTAAAAAAACTTTTCTTTACAGGCTGAAACATGAACCAGGCACAATCAAATGCCGAAAAAACAAAAGCCTTGATCATCTGCATGATTACCAACAACTTATTCGGATGCATCTTAATTTGTTCGTACCTGTATAGCGTATCGGTTATCCTCGGGTCGAGTCGCGCAGCAAGCCTGTGATAGTGATTTGCAGGGCAAAGAAATACAGGATTGACTTCATTCTTAATAAGCATATTGCAAACCGGCAGAATTGTTTTGAGAAAAGAATTACTGTCTAACAGGTGAACAATATATTTCGATTTGGGATCGAGGGTTTTGGTTTTCCCCAGTTGAAAAATTAAAATATACCTCAGCTGGCTCATAAAACCAATGATATTCAGAAAGAATTTCTTTAGAAATTCTTTACCGGAACTTGTTCCAAAAACAAAGGCAAAATAATCGATCAGAAACCTTGAAACACAGGACTTTCGCCTGGATAATTTATCCAGGTTTTTTACGACATATTCCCATGATTTATTGGTATAAATGCGCTCCATAAAACTGGTAAAACTATATTATATCCCAGCTTAGTGGTGTTCCGGCTTTGATGACTTTTGAAGCTTTTCTTCCCAGGATAAGGTCGTAATACTTGGTTTCAAGTCCATCTGCCGGTCTGATAATTTTTAGATTGTCAGCAGAGAAAGCTTCGCCCGGAGCGATGTCCTTACTCACATAGATAGATCTTTTATATTTAAGGCTCTTCCGCTCTTCCTCAGCAATATCATAGCTTATGGTACCGAGGGACATAAAAGCATTGGCAGATTCCTTAACCAGGCCTTCCATTTCCTCTGGTTCCATGGAAAAGGCACTGTCTACTCCCCCATCACTTCTTCTCAACGTAAAATGCTTTTCTATCACGCAGGCACCTAATGCAACAGATGCTACAGAAACACCAATACCCATGGTATGGTCAGACAAACCAATATGACAATGGAAAACATCACGCATGTTGGGGATTGTCTTAAGATTGATATTGTCGGGTGTTGCTGGATAGGTGCTTGTACATTTTAGCAATACGAGATCTTTGCACCCGTTTTCTCTCAGCACCCTTACAGCCTCCCCGATATCGGATATGGTTGCAGCACCGGTTGACATAATTACAGGTTTACCGGTTTTAGCTACTTTTTTAAGTAATGGCCAATCTGTATTTTCAAAAGAAGCTACTTTATATGCTTCCACGCCGAGTTCTTCAAGAAAATCTACAGCAGTTTCATCAAAAGGTGTACTAAATGCAATCATCCCAAGTTCTTTCGCGCGATCAAAAATGGGCTTATGCCATTCCCAGGGCGTAAATGCATCCTGGTACAAGGAATACAATTCACGGCCTTTCCACAATGAGTTATCATCTTCAATGGTAAGCACTCCCTTTATCGTCATGGTATCAGCTGTATAGGTCTGAAGTTTCAAGGCATGGCAACCTGCTTTCCCTGCTGCTTCCACAATGGCAAAAGCACGTTCAAGTGAGTGATTGTGGTTCCCACTCATTTCAGCAATAACAAATGGCTGATGCGCTTCCCCGATGGTATAATTCCCTACTTTTATGTCGTTCATATAATTATATTAAAATATCCCGGTTAAATCAGAAAACAAATCACCCCGTTAATTAATGCCAAATATCGTATTTAACAATGATTCATTTATCTCTTTAAGCGAATTTACCGACCAATCAGCATTGTATTTTTGATCCGCAGGTTCATTTTTATACATCCCCTGTAAGATCCGAATCGTCTTAAAACCAATAGGTTTCAAGTTTACAAAATCTTTTTTTGGATTATCTCCTATGTATACAGCCTGAGAAGGTTCGATTTTTTCCAGTTCGCATATTTTATGCATGCAATATGGGGAAGGCTTTGCTTTGTTAACACCATGTCTATGTGTAATAAAACATCGTTTCACCATTGAATATAATCCAAGTGCAACAAGCTTGTTATGCTGCACGATTTTATTACCATCAGTAATAATGTATTTTGGATAATCAGTAAATCTTTGGAAACATTTCAATGTTTCAGGATCGAGTTTTATTTCCGGTTTATGAAGCCTATAAACCGACAAGCACTTTTTTACCAAAGAAGCAGAATATACATTTTTGACCTTTAATAGTTTATCAAAAATATCTCCCCTTCCGTTTTCAAGTTCTTTGAGCATGAATGCAATACTTTCTTTTAGAGGAAGGTCATATTCCTTCTCAAGGAACTCCGCAACTGCTTTAAACCCGCTTTTTACAAAACTTATTTCAGGATATAAAGTATCATCAAGATCAAAGACAAGAACACGTTTCATATTATCATATCTGATTTGTACCTGATCTGTCTTTTTTCTTTGGTACTTCTGATAAATGGGTACTCAGAAATATCCGTTCCGGAAGACTCCAGCAAGAACCAGAAAAAACTATCTAGTCCTGATTCAATACTCAGTGTGGATGCACCTCCAAAACGGCTATTGCACTCAATAATATAATAATGACCATTTTGATCAACAATCACTTGCCAAACAGAATGGCCGTATAAGCCTATTTTTTCGCTCATTGCAATACAGAGCTTTTCTAACTCTGTATTTTTAAGGGTAGTGGAAATTTGCGATTCGCCATCGACAATTATATCCCTGCTACGTACTACTGCGCCTTTAGATTTGCCTGTTTTATCAACATAAACATCAATACTGAACTCCTTCCCCTCAATATAAGGCTGAAATATGGGGTCTGACAAATTTTGCTGAACGTCTATTGCTTCTACTTTTGAAACACCGACACCGATTTTTTTCGATCCGGCTCCATACCTTTCTTTAACTACAATTTTATCAGATTGAATCTCATTTATAGATTCTGCAGTTTGAATAACAGGATAACCCATTGATTGAAGTTCCTGATAAAATTTCAATTTATCGATACAAATATCGATTGCCGCCTCGCCTGAAATCATTACAGAAATATCATTTTCATTCAAAATGCTCTTATGGTTCGTGAAGAATTTCAAATCCCCATCTCTCGTTGGGATTATGGCTTTGATATTGTTTGATTTACAATATGATATAAACGATTCAACATCCAGATTATTCAGGGAAGGCATTTGATAAAACTGATCGACAAAATACTGCCCAATGCATTCAGAATTCATATCTCCTCCAATAACAATTCCTGTATTTCCTGCTTTTCTAGAAGCATTTTTAACGGCATTGATTAATGGAATTTTTTGAGCAATACTTGTTATAAACACATTGAATTCCATCGGGTATGCATTCTTCAGGCCAGATGACTTTTTTTCATATTCAATCATCTCAGGAATTGTATCCTCTATGTCTCTCTCCGGAGCCCATCCGGTTTTTGATCTGAAGTATTCCATATTTGCCTGGGAACCTTCATATGGGATGTCAAGGTCAGAATGGATCGTTTTAATATCCGGAAAATGCCGTTTTAGTACCTCTAAAACTTCAGATACCCTTCTTGCATTATCTCGCCCCAGGTTTATAATTCCTGTTACATCATTGGTTGCAAGACGGAATAGCCCCTCTGCCACTTCATCAGCGTAGATATAATCAAACAAGCCCTCTTGTTTATATATTGTCAAGGTTTCTCCGTTCAGGAGACTTCTTATCCATCTTGATACAACATCCTTTGAATTCTTACCATAAACTCTGAAAATCCGGGCAGATACCGTATTATACTGGTCGCCATGAAAATGAGTCAAAAAAGACAACTCCATTTCATGTAATAATTTAGCGGTACCACATAAATTTCTTGGATAGATTGGATCAGTTTCTTTTAGTCGGGTTGCCTTTTCAGCAGGTTTATCAAAATAATACTGATCAGGTTTATAAATGAGATAACTCGAGGCAAAGACTACTTTTTTGAGGGACTTGCTGTCTTTTAATAACGTCATTAAATGATTGCTCAGTTGTACGTTATGGTGATAATTCTCTTCCCAGAATTCATAAGTTTCGGTAGATCTTTCAAAAGTTGCTGCAAGATGAAAAACCACTTCGGGGTCAAAATCAAGAATTTCAAACGAAGTAATAAAATTAAGATCTCCCTGCCTGTATCTTATATTTTTAGATAGGCCTGAAGGTCTTGGTTTCAGGTCACCGATAAATATTTCAGCACCTTCCTTTTGAAGTCTTTCCACCAATGCCGTACCAATTACCCCCGCGCCGCCACTTACAAAAACTCTTTTATTTTTCAGATTCATAATACGATTTTAAACAGCCATGCAATAAAGAATCGACATAGCTTCCATTAATATAAACATGTTCTTTCATGCGCCCTTCTGCCCTTAAATTATTTTCTTCTAGAATTGAAATATGCAGCGGCCTGATATCGTATGTTTCAGTAAACAAACGATTAAATTTCAAATCATCAAACGCAACCTGCTTTATCATTTTAAGGAAAGAACCAAAATCAGACCTGTAGATTTCTTTATCTGTTATTCTGCTTGTATCAACTAAAAATGAAATCTCAGCCCGTTTACTTTCCCAATCTATATTTGTAAGCCCCCCATAGCCAATGAGATTGTTATTCTCATCAAGGAAACTAAATAAGATCATCGTGGGATATTCCTCAGAAAAATTAGGCAGGACGTAATCTTTGAAATATTTCCCCTGATCTGCATTAGTCAGGACTCTTTTCTGACGAAGAACATCCATCTGTTCATTCCGCCATTTTTTAATTTTATAAATATCCTCTTCGCGTAAAGGAATCAATTGATATTGATTGATTTTGAACTTATTCCTTATAAGACATTTATAATCAGGCATCTACTTTCTTTTGCTCAACATGTGCATTTATAGCCACCAGTTCGGGGTGGTTGATAAGAATTTCTGTTATTTCTTTATATCCAATTTTTTCTGCATGATAGTCATCAATCAACCTTGAAATCAATTCAAAGTCTTCGGGTGTATCGAGTGTGATCCTTAAACTACCATAATTTTCAGTATTTGATATGTTATAGACATTTACTTTGCCTGACCTGTTTGAACGGATATAAGGTGTCACATGTTCCAGTTCAGGCACTCTGTCAGCATTTTTATATGCGTCTTCCAATAATCCAAATGAAAATATCTCATAATCAAATCCTCTTGGGTAGGTTCTTTCGATACTATTTGAAAGATAGAGATTTTCGTCATTCATTTTCAGATAAGCCTCGAGGCCTTCTTTTACCTGGTATCCATCAATCAGCGGACAGTCTGATGTTACACGTATCACAACATCCAGTTCATTTTCCTTAGCGCATTGATAATATCTGCTAAGTACATTGTCTTCTGATCCTCTGCTGAATACAACATTATGGTCTTTGGCAAAATCTGCAATTATATCATCTGTCAGGTTTGTTGTAGTAGCAATATACATCGGAATCCCACTCCACTTTAACCTATCCACCTGATATTCCAGTATTGACTTTCCCTTCACCTCTTTCAGTATTTTCCCGGGCAACCTTGTGCTTGTCATCCTTGCTTGGGTGATAATTCCTGCTTTTTTATCCAACATCATTTTTCAAACAAATTCCAATACCTTTTCAATTACATAATCTTGCTGTTCATCCGTTAGAGATGCATACATTGGCAGGCTCAGACATTTGTTGTAATAGGCCTCGGAAACTGGATAATCGCCCTCTTTAAATCCCAGATTTTTATAATAAGGCATCAGATGCATAGGTACATAGTGAACCTGGGCATATATCTGGTTGGCATGCAAATGATCGTACAATCCTTTCCTGTTTTCTACCTGAATAACATATAAATGATAAGCATGGAGGCCATTAGTCATTACTTTCGGCGCTTTTATAGGCGTGTTTTCAAATGCTTTATTGTATCTCCTTGCCAATTCCTGCCTCCTTTGCATATTGGCATCAGCTACTGAAAGTTGAGATATCCCGAGAGCGGCCTGTATATCCGGCATCCTGTAATTATATCCCAATTCTATCATTTCATAATACCAGCCGCCATGATTTTGATCCATAATTGCCGGATCTTTTGTTATGCCATGTGTGCGAAGAAGTTTAAGTTTTTCATATAGCTGGGTATTATTGGTTGTAATCATCCCACCTTCACCTGTGGCAATATGTTTGACCGGATGAAAGGAAAATACCGCCAACTCAGCAAAATATCCGCTTCCACAATTATGCCTTTTTTCATTAATGTCGAAAAAATGACCGCCAGGCGCATGGCATGCATCTTCAACGATCCACATATCATTTTCTTCCGTCAAAGCCCGTAATATGTCAAGTTCCATTGGCCGCCCTGCAAAATCAACAACTACGATACCGCTAAAAAATCCTTCAGGCATTGATTCAATAAGATTCTTTACCGAATTGATATCTATATTATATGTTTCCGGATCAATATCAGCAAAATAAACGTTGCCACCACAATAGCGTACCCCGTTGCCATCTGCAGCGAAAGTTATTGGACTAACTATAACATTCGTTTCATCGTCAACACCGAGTGCCATCATGGATAAGTGAAGTGCCGCAGTTCCATTTGACACGGCTACTGCATATCTTGAACCAATGTACGAAGCAAATTTTTCTTCGAATTCAGCAATCTTAGGCCCCTGAGTCAAAAAATCCGATTGTAGCGTTTCAATTACAGCCTGAATATCCAAATCAGATATATGCTGGCGCCCATATGGAATAGGTTTTATCATATTAAATTTTAAAATCCGGATCAACAAATGTTCTGATAAGATTTCTAATCTCTTTCACATTGAGCCATTCGGTATTCGATCCGCTGTTATATTTAAACCCGGGTTCAACCCGTTTCCCGTTAATCGTTTTTAAATACTCTTCCTGGTCCCACATTGAAGTTTGAGGTAATATTATATAATACTTACCTGCATCAACTGTAGTGAAAGAATCCGATTCTGTTATCATTTCTTCATGAATTTTTTCACCTGGTCTAATTCCAACCATTTCAATTTTTACACCTGGTGCGATGGCCTCTGCAACATCAGTAATGTGATAAGACGGTAATTTAGGGACAAATATCTCTCCACCCCATGAATGTTCAATAGCGTGAAGTACGAGTTTTACGCCTTCTTCGAGTGAAATATTGAAACGGGTCATTTGATTATGTGTTATCGGAATGGTCCCATTATTTCTTTTCTCCATGAAAAAAGGAATAACCGAACCCCTCGATCCCATTACATTACCATACCTGACCACAGAAAATTTAATGTTATGAGGCCCTTTAAAATTATTAGCGGCCACAAAAAGTTTATCTGAGCACAATTTGGTAGCCCCATACAAATTGATAGGAGCTGCTGCTTTATCGGTCGATAACGCAATAACAGTTGAAATTCCCCTGTCTATAGCGGCATCTATCACATTTTCAGCACCAATTATATTGGTTTTGATAAATTCCATGGGATTATATTCCGCAGCGGGTACCTGTTTCAATGCAGCGGCATGAACCACAATATCAACCCCATCGAAAGCGCGATATAATCGTTCTTTATCTCTTACATCTCCGATAAAATATCTCAATCTTTTGTCCTTAACAGGATTATAAACCTGGGCCATTTCAAACTGCTTCAACTCGTCGCGAGAGAAAATAATAAGTTTTTTAATGTCCGGATAATCCTTCAAAACTGTCTGAACGAATTTCTTCCCAAAGGAGCCCGTCCCTCCTGTAACCAAAATAACTTTACCGTTTAGCATTCTGCAAATTTAATGTTTTCCTTAATATTTTGGGATAGTATCTCTAAGAGGCCCATCCATAAAAATTTTGCTTCTAAAACAACTAACATCATCGGTCATTGTCAACATTTTTCATTTTTTCAATAACCTCACCCAATGGTATCCCTTTGTGTTGATGCCAGAGTTTTGAAAATTTTTGGTCAATGTTTTTTAAGAGTTGAACGCATAAATTAATGTCTTCATCAGGCATTTCACCAAACATCAACTCCCCTATTTTTATCATTTGTTCATAACTTCTAAATAAAACCTTAATTCCTTCAGGTGTTATTTTTAAACGTTTTGACCTTTTGTCTGTAGGATCTGAATGTTCCGTAATCAACTTTCTATGCTTAAGATAAGAAATAATCAGCAGTCCGGTTGAAAGTTCAGTCATAGTTTCATGGATCACATCTGTTTTCCTGGGTTCTTTTGTGTGGTAAATAACATTCAGAAACAAAAAATCACCCAGGTGCCTGATCCCGATTTCAGCTAATGCAGGGTCGGCATATATCTGGTACATTCCTGATATCCTGCCTAATAGCTTAACCAATACAATTTTTGGCTGCGGCGGCATGGCACCCTGAAAAGGCAATTCCGGGTTCTTAGCCTCCCTTGATTTGATCAAATAATGTCTGCAGAATTCCTCGAGGTCTGCATGGGGATGCTTTTCCTCAAAAGATGCCCATTCGTTAACAATTTCAACGGTTTTGTTCAAGTTACAATTATTTTAACACAAATTTACTAAAATAACAACACAAATATTGCATTTATAACAAATTTGATATAATTTTGTCAAAATTATATCAATAATATTGAATATAGAATTGAAATATTTGTTCGATTAAACCGTCATTAAACTTATTAGAAACATACATTTACAAAAAATAATTTTACATGAGATTTAAAATTCTTTTCCGCTCCGCCTTTTTGTTAGCCATACTACTTTGTACCTTTCAAAGTTCGGGCCAGGTCAATATTTCAGGTAAAATATCCGATGAAACAAAAAACCCACTTCCTTATGCAAGTGTCCTTTTAAAAGGAACATACGACGGTTCAAGTACTAATGACAAAGGGGAATACAGTTTCAAAACCAGTGAAAAAGGAAAGCAAACTTTGGTCTTTAGTTATCTTGGCTACGAGACAAAAGAGGTTGAAATAAATATCAACGACAAAAATATGGTTATAAACGCCATCTTGATTGAAAAAGCAACTGAAGGAAACCAGGTAGTGATATCTGCAGGATCTTTTGAAGCTAGTGATAAAAAAAGAGCTACTATCTTAAAACCCATTGATATTGTTACAACAGCAGGCGCTTCAGGTGATATAACCGGCGCCATGAAAACATTACCGGGTGCCCAGCAAATTGGTGAACAGGAAGGTCTTTTTGTAAGAGGCGGTGATGCTGGTGAAACCAAAACCATCATTGATGATATGGTAGTTCAAAACCCTTATTTCAGCAGTATTCCTGATGTACCACAACGGGGCAGGTTTTCTCCATTTTTATTCACAGGGACTGTTTTCAGTACTGGTGGATATTCTGCTTTATACGGTCAGGCACTTTCTTCTACATTAGTATTAAGCACGGATGACCTGGCTGACCAAACCAGTACTGGTGTAAGTATTACCGCTGTGGGTTTTGGAGCAAACCATACCCAACGATGGAAAAATACACAGTTAAGTATTGAAGGCAGCTACGCAAACCTGCAGCCTTTCTTTTTTTTAAATCCCCAGAATACCCAGTGGATTAAACCTCCTGAAACCGGGAATGGCGCGTTGATCTTCAGGCAAAAAACTTCCGAAACAGGTATTATCAAATTTTATGCAACTTATAGTTTAAGTCACTCAACACTGAATTTTCCGAGCCTCACCTATTCCCCGATTGAAGATCGTTTTGATATAAAAAACAACAACTTATATATCAATGCTACCTATTCTGATTGTTTTAACAATTGGAAATTATATACCGGGCTATCTTACAGCAAAAGCCATGATAATATCAATTTTGATACTTCAGGAGTTCTTATACCTTTTGGCAGGACACAGGAATTAACCCAAACCAAAATTTATGTTACCCATCCACTTGTAAATGTGAGTTCCGATATAAAATTCGGAGTGGATGGGCAGCTTCAGAATTTTACGGATAGTTTTGGTATTTATCAGAATTCGCTGAAAGAGCAATATGCTGCTGTATATGCTGAATCAGATTTATTTATTACAAGAAAACTGGCAGCAAGAATTGGGGCCAGAGCGGAGTATTCCAAATTTCTGAATAAATATAATGCGGCCCCGAGATTATCTCTGGCCTACAAAACAGGAGACAAAACACAACTTTCAGCAGCTTATGGAGAATTCTACCAGACACCTGACAGGGACCTTTTATACCTGTCGCAAGAGCCTTATTTATATAAAAGTCCGGGAATGACTTACGAACTGGCCACACATTATATACTAGACTACCAGTATATGGATGACGACCGCACTTTCAGGGTGGAAGGGTATTATAAGAAATATAATAACCTGGCCAGGGTATATCAGTCAGGAATCGGTCAGGATTCTATTGTTGATAACAGCGGCTACGGTTATGCGGATGGTATTGACGTTTTCTGGAGGGATAAAAAGACCATTAAACATGTAGATTACTGGATTTCTTATTCATATCTTGATACCAAACGATTATTCAGGAGATATGAGGATGAGGTTATGCCCACATTTGCTGCAAAACATACCCTGTCTGTCGTTTACAAGCAAAGCTTCCCTGCAATCAATTCAAGTATCAGCGCCACTTTTACATATGCTACCGGAAGGCCATCATACAGTCCTGAATTTGTGGAAACAACAACCCCAGATTATAAAGATATCAGTCTTGGATATAGCTATCTTACCCAGTTATGGAATAATTTCACAGTTGTATTTGTATCCATTGCCGATGTGCCCAATTTTAAAAACATATATGGATACCGCTATTCGTTAGATGGAAAAACAGCCTACCCGATCATCCCGCCATCTTACCGTACCTTTTTTATTGGTATGTTTGTAGACATTGGTAGAAAGACGACGAATTAGATTATACATTACAATAAAAATATGCAAAATGAAAAGGACATTACTCATTGCTGCTTTGATATTTACAGCATTTCTATCTAAAAAGGCCTTTGCCGGTGGTCCACAATATGAACAGGCTATGAAAAGTTCAGTGAGTCAGTTGGACTCTGCCATTGCACCGGAGCAATTTATTCAGCTTGCCAATACTTTTGAACGGATTGCCGGGGCCGAGAGCAAAGAATGGCTTCCCGACTACTATGCTGCCTATTGTTATGTTTTGGCCGGATTTACACAACACAAGGACAAAAAAAGCATTGACGACTACCTTGATAAAGCGGAATCGCTTATAAATAAGGCCGATGCCTTAGCTCCTAATAATGCTGAAATATATGCAGTTAAGGGATTTATTGATCAGGGTCGAATCATGGTTGACCCTGCAACAAGGGGAAAAAAGTATGGAACACTTGCAAGCCAGCAATTTAAAACTGCTGAAAAAATAGATTCCCTCAATCCGCGTCCTTATTTCCTGGAAGGCCAGGGACTTTTTCATACCCCAAAAATGTTTGGTGGCGGTAAAGAAAAAGCCAAACCGGTTCTTGAGAAAGCTGTTGTTGAATACCACGTATTTAAACCGGCAAGTGATTTTGCACCACATTGGGGAAAAAAAATGGCTGATGACTTGTTGAAACAATGCGAATAAAAATGTCTTGCCATTTATCCCCGGTCCCAACCTACCGATTCGGAATGGGCGAACCTAACTCCTTTTATATTTAAGTAAATGGGCAAACTCATCATTGTTCCGACGCCAATAGGTAACCTGGAAGATATCACTTTGAGAGCTATAAGGGTATTGAAAGAAGCAGACCTTGTTCTGGCCGAGGATACAAGGGTTACACGTAAATTATTTAATCATTATGAAATTCATAGTACACTCAGAGCTTTTCATCAACATAATGAGCATCAATCCGCCTCGCTAATTGCTGCTGATCTGACAGAAGATAAGACTTACGCTATGGTTTCTGATGCCGGTACGCCTGGTATTTCCGATCCCGCATATCTCCTCGTTAAAGCATGTCTGGATCAAGGTGTTGAAGTAGAATGTCTGCCCGGAGCCACGGCTTTTGTTCCTGCCCTTGTGAAATCAGGTTTGCCAACTTCTTCTTTTTGTTTTGAAGGCTTCCTACCGCAAAAAAAGGGCAGACAAACCAAATTAAAATCACTCCAGGAAGAGACTCGCACTATGGTGTTTTACGAATCTCCTTATAGGGTCATCAAGACTCTTGAACAATTTATCGCTACTTTTGGAGTTGAAAGAAAGGCTTCGGTTTCCAGGGAACTCACAAAAATATTTGAAGAAACAGTAAATGGCACCCTGCCCGAAATCCTGGAATATTATCTAAAACACACAATAAAAGGAGAATTTGTAATCATTGTTGCAGGCAAGAATTAATATTTTCCGGCTAATTGTTTTATCATCGATAAGCAGTTGCCTGCTATGGGTTGCATGGCCGCCTTTTCGACTCAATTTTGTAGTTCTATTTGCCTTCGTTCCTCTTTTGATTGTGGAAGACAATATCAGTATTTATCATAAAAAGAAAGGATTAAAGGTCTTCCTGCTCTCTTACCTCAGTTTTTTGTTCTGGAATATTTTCACAACATACTGGATCTGGTACGCTTCTCCGGGAGGCGCTGTTTTAGCCATTGTTTTGAATGCATTGCTGATGACGATTCCATTTTATACGTTTCATTTCATAAAACGGAAATTCGGAAATCTGGTCGGGTATTTTTCCCTTATCTGCTTTTGGCTTTGCTATGAAATGCTGCATCTCAACTGGGATTCTCCCTGGCCATGGCTTGACCTTGGGAATGCATTTGCAACAACAAGGGATTGGGTACAGTGGTATGAATATACAGGGACCCTTGGCGGTACCATTTGGATATGGACATCAAACATTTTGATTTATTTTATTTTAGGCATAAGGCGTAAGGCCTTAGGCTCAAGGAAAGCAATGATTATAAGTTTGTTATTAGTACTAATTCTACCAATAGTTGTATCCTACCTCATAAAGCCCAAAAATCCCATCCTTAATAATAAAGCCAATATTGTTGCGGTTCAACCGAATATAGATCCTTATAATGATAAATTTGACCCGGCAACTTATGACAGTCAGATTAATACGTTATTATCACTTAGTGCTCAAAAAGTTGACAGCAATACCGTAGTTCTTGCCTGGCCAGAAACTGCAATTGCAGAATTGATAAATGAAAAAACCATTTTCAGTTATAGGTCAATAAGAGAAATTCATGAGTTTTTAAAAAAATACCCGCATTTAAAGCTGATTACAGGGGTTAACTCATATACGACTTACGGTATTGATGAAAGTCATCTGGCCACATCCCGTATGTATTCTGACAAATCAGGCTGGTATGATGGTTTCAATGCCTCATTTGAAATGGACCATACTGATAGCATTCATATTTATCATAAATTTAAACTCGTTCCAGGTGTTGAAAAAATGCCGTATCCTGAAGTTTTGGGATTCCTGGAAAGTTATTCCATTAGTATGGGAGGCCCAGGAGGCAGTCTCGGAAGCAATTATCATCCTGTCCCTTTCAAAATCAATGACAGCCTTAAAATAGCACCGATTATATGCTATGAATCAATTTTCGGCGAATATGTAAGCAAGTTTGTTAAAAACGGAGCAAATGTCCTGGCCATTATTACAAATGACGGTTGGTGGCAAAATACGCCGGGTTACAGGCAACACCTATATACAGGGGCGCTGCGGGCTATAGAAACCCGAAAATTTATTATCAGGGCAGCAAATACTGGGATATCCTGCTTTATTTTGCCTTCCGGCGAAATTATCCATCCAACAGAATACTGGAAAGAGGCAGTGATTAAATCACCTGTTTATATAAGTCAGAAAGTTACATTCTATTCAAAATACGGAGATTACCTGGGCTGGGCTGGTGTTTATGCCGGCACCATTCTATTTATAATATTGAACTTATCGTTGATAAGAGAATTATTTAAAAGGTCAGAATGAATGAATTTGGCTCATTCGAAGCAAAACTGACAATTTGGTATTAATATTGTTTAAGAATTGTAACATGAAAAAGTGAAAATTATGAGAAAAGGGATTATCTGGATATTTTTTATTGTGGTGGCAGGCATGTTTTTTGGTTCTACGGTAGCTTATGGGCAAAAGCCAAGTGGCCCTGTTATTAAGTTTGATAATATGGTTTATGACTATGGTATTATGAAAGAAGGCGATATAAAAGAATGTGTTTTTAAGTTCACTAATATAGGCGATGCCCCTGTTATCATTCAACACGTTGAAGAGCCATGTGGCTGCACCGTTCCCAGTTGGAGTAAAGAGCCTGTAATGCCGGGAAAAACCGGAGAAATCAAGGTTGTATATCATTCCAAAGACCGGCCTGGTGTTTTCAGAAAAACGCTAGCTGTGAAAACAAATGCCGTTTTACAGAATCATGAAGATATACTACTTATGATTAAAGGTAATGCTTTGACAAATAAGGAATGGAAACAGAAAAACAAATCAACCTTGAAATCGAACTAAAATAATTATTGTTAAAAATATTGATATTATTAGAATATGAAAAAGTTATTCCTCCTCGTTATTCTTTTTATTTCAGCTACTACACTCACAATAAATGCACAAAAACAAAGTGCTAAAACCACCGAAGGCCCTAAAATAGCTTTTGAAGATGAGTCTCATAATTTCGGCGCCATAAAAGAAGGTATTGTGGCAGAATTCACATTCAAATTTAAAAATACGGGAGACCAGCCTTTGATTCTGAAGGACGTTCGCCCGAGTTGTGGCTGCACGACGCCGGAATGGAGTAAAGAACCTGTTCAGCCAGGAAAAACGGGGCTTATCGTAGTAAAATTTAATTCAGCAGGCCGCCCGGGTAAATTCAACAAATCCATCACCATCACTTCCAACATACCTGAAGATACCAAAATATTATTCATTTCAGGAACGGTTACGCCATCAACAGACAACAGCACTGACCCAAATCAAAGCCCGTTGCGTATAGGAAATTAATAATTCAGTTCTGGTTAAGCACTTTAAATAGTTCGCCTAGATTAGGCGTAAGGATGATTTCCGTTCGCCTGTTCTGAGCACGTCCCTCCGGGGTTTCGTTACTCACAACGGGTTCTGCGTCTCCCCTGCCTGCCGCAATAACTTTTACTGGATCTATTTTGCCGTCAATAGTGAGTATTCTGGCAACTTCTGTAGCCCTCTTGGCGCTTAGATCAAGGTTGTCTACAAGTATCCCATTCCCCTTATAAGGTACATTATCGGTATGTCCTTCCACCATTATACTTACATCCGGCATCTTAATAAGAGCTTGCGACAATTGGATTAAAGCCTGCTTACCATCACTATTCACCGCATATTTACCGGACTGGAATAAAAGTTTGTCCTGTACTGAAACGTATACTTTACCATCTTTTACACTTACAGTTAGTCCTTTGTCCTGAAATCCCAGTAAGGCATCAGATATCGTATTTTTCAATGCTTTAACCGTCGAATCTTTTTTATTCAGCACATTTGATAATTCCTGCACCCGTTTCTCCCTGGCTTCAAGATCATGTCGGGTATTCAGTAATTGTGAATTGAGTTTATTGAGGCTGTCTTCCTTATTAGTTAATTCAACTTCCTTTTCATTCAGTTTTCTTCGGGCTTCATCAAGCTGGCCACTTATTTCGGCGGTTTTTAGTTTGTTCCCCGATTCGATTTCCTTTTGTTTTTCCAGAAGTTTCTGATAGGCATCATTTATATCAGAATACAAACTATTCAGTTTTCGCATGGAAGTCCCCAATAAAGTAGTATCTCTGACAAGGGCATCCTGCTTAGCCTGCTGATCTTTGATGGTTTTATTATCAGTATCAACCATTTGCTGAAGATTCAGGTTAGATTTTATACAATCTGTATTTTTCTGCAGTTCATCATTATAGTTTTTCTGCAGATCTTCAAATTTTCGCTGGGGCACACAAGATGCAAAAGCTAACAAAGAAAATAAAAACAGGTACTTTGGTTTCATATGTATTGTTTTAGCAAAATTAATGTTATCCGCTCAGCTAACACCCACTCGCCCGATATTGTTTTCATCTTTTCCAAAAAAATTATTTTTTAAAGACTATGGATTTTTTCATATTCAACACTAGGCATCCTGATAATCTGAATCTGCTTATATAACTTTGTCCAGATATGGAATCTTTCCTGAATCTTAAAGTCATAGCTATCAAACATGAAACCCCTGATTCGGTAACTGTATATCTGCAAAATATTAACGATGAAAAAATCAAATATTTATCAGGGCAATTCCTGACCCTGGTCTTTGAAATAAATGGAAAAGAAATCCGCAGATCATTTTCGCTCAGTTCTATTCCGGATATTGATAATGACCTCGCCATCACTGTGAAAAGAATCGCGAACGGAGAAATTTCAAATTATATTTATCGTCATCTGGCTATAGGTGACGTTATTCAATCACTCCATCCTTCAGGTCGTTTTATTCTCAGCAATACCAATTATAAACGCGACGTTTTTATGATTGCAGCAGGGAGCGGGGTCACACCATTGTTTTCAATAATCAAAACAAAACTGTTACAAGATTCAGATTCAAGGATTATCTTGATCTATAGCAACCGGGATGAGTTATCAACCATATTTTATGATGAACTCAATAATTTGCAAAACGCTTACAAAGAAAACTTTATATGCATATACATATTTAGCGAACCTGAAAATAAAAACCGGATGTACAAGGGGCATCTGAGCCTTGAGCTGCTCCGAAGCCTTATTGAATTAAATCTTAAATATAAAAAACAGGATGCAATCTTTATGCTTTGTGGTCCCTTTGACTACATGCGCAATGCAGAGATGATCATCATTGCAATGGGATTTGACAAATCACAGTTAAAAAAGGAAAATTTTGTAGTGATTGCGGAACAGGAGGCTATAAATACAGCTCCTGTTCAGGAAGCAGGAGATAAATTCGTTTCCATTAAATACCAGGGGCAGAATTTTGATTTAACTGTTCCATTTGGCAAACCCATTCTCAAGGCTGCTTTGGAACAGGGGATCAAGCTTCCCTACAGCTGCCAGGGGGGTATATGCGGAACCTGCTCCGCAATATGCACTGCCGGCAAAATTTCAATGTCTATCAATGATGTTCTCACGCCGAAAGAACTAAAACTAGGATGGATTCTTACTTGCGTAGGATATCCCCTTACAAAAAACGCTGATATTGAATATGTTTAACCCCTTATCCATTTATAATTTTACGATGTTTTTAGTTATAAACGCATCATTTACATATATTTTAACAATATAACTACCGGGGCTCATGCCTAGTTTGCCGCCATCAATTTCAAACTTATGTTTGCCTGCTTCCTGTTTCTGATCTGCAATTATGCTTATCACTTTGCCGTTCAGATCATACAATACAATTCTTACCTTTGAATCAGCGCTGAGGTCATAGTCAACATTCGTGCTGTTATGAAATGGATTTGGATATATATTCAGGCTGAAATTATCAAGCCCTGTTTTTTCCAGGGCAATATTAGAAACCGTAACATTTAGAGTGGAATCAAACTCCTGTACACATCCTGCTGCACTTGTAACAACAAGTTTAACAATGTATTGCTTATTAGAAGAAAAAATATGTGTCAGCCTATGCCCTGTAAGTTTCGTTCCATCACCCAGATCCCAGGAATAATCAGTTGAAGGCAATGTCGTATCCCGGGCGACGAAAACAATTTTTGCTTTATTTAATGAATCCGCACTCCAATGTGCGACCGGAATGGCATTTACGGTAATGTTTCTGGAAGTTGTATCAGCACAACCGTAGCTGTTAGTTACAACCTGCCTCGCTGCGTATTTCCCAGGATTATTGTAAACATGATCCGGATTGGATTTTGAATCATTGCCACCATCTCCAAAAATCCAGAATATTTTAGATGCATTCATGCTTGAATCGCTAAAGGCAAGCGATGTTCCCGCACAAACACTATTATGGTTTGCTGCTCCGAATTTTGCAGTAGGTAATGGGTACACTACAACACTCGTGGAATCAGAATCTACACATCCGTAAATATTTGTTTCGATTAAAATTAAATTTCCAGTATCAGATACAGGCCAGTTCGCAGTTATTATGTATGTTGAGTCTGTTTTAGAAATTATTTTACCGCCAGATATGATCCAAAGATAACTGCTTCCCGGATCATTGACAGAAAGATAATTTGCATTGCTTTTAGCACATAAAACAGAATCTCCAAAAATAAAAGGTGAAGGAGTTGGATTAACTGTAACTGTTACTTTGGTACTATCGTAGCAACCCTGATCAGATTTCAGGGTTAATGTCATATGGTAAATACCTGGGTTTTTATAACTATGGTCCGGGTTTGCAGAAGTCGAAGAACTTCCATCTCCGAAATTCCAGCTTCTTAACGAAATACCCCCTGAAGAAATAGAACTGCTATCTGTTATTGCAAAATTATTGCCCTTGAGGCATTGTTTTAAGGTACTAACTCCAAATTTAGGTGTAATTTTTGAATGCACTATTACTGTCTTATAAATCGTATCCTTACACCCATCCGCATTAGTTACAATCAGGCTGACTTTGTAGCTCCCTGGATTGCTGTATGCGTGAGCCGGGTTCTGACTAATAGCATGTTGATTGTCACCAAAATTCCAGGCCCAATAATTTGTACCGGATGGCAGGATACTTTGATCAGTGAAAATAAAATTATTGCTTTCAAAACACTGAACGCTGTCATTTGATTTAAACTGCGCTTTAATTTTCGGAAGCAGGGTTACTGTTTTAGAAGAAGAATCTGTACACTTATTAGAATCTGATACAATGAGGCTTACAGTATAAGTTCCTGAATTGCTGAAAGTATGAAATGGATTTGTAGAGGAAGATGAAGTGCTGTCCCCGAATTTCCAATTCCACCCGACAATAACATTTCCGCTGCTTGCCACACTCTGATCAGAGAAAGAAAACCTGTTATACTTAAGACATTGAGATGCAGTCTTTATGGTAAATGAAGACATTGGTTGAGGATACACTGCCACAACTTTAGATATGGTATCATAGCAGGAATTATCAGTTGTCATAAATACTTTTACTCTAAAACTACCAATACTATCAAAAATATGAACCGGGTTTTCCGTAGAAGTATCATGTCCATCTCCAAATTGCCATATCCAGGTTGTTATCGAGCCCGAACTTAAGGTTGATTTGTCTGTAAAAATAAACTTATTACCTGAAAAACATTGATTTGCGGCGTTAATGGCAAATGAAGGGTTGATCTGTGGGTAAACTGATACCGATTGCGAATCTTTTGTCACACAACCAAAATTAGATACTGCAGTAAGGACGATTTTATAAACCCCGGCCTTAGCATAGGAGTATGTTGGTGATTTTGAAGCTGAAGAATCTCCGCTCCCATATTTCCATTTCCAACTTGATATGCTCCCTGAAGAAATAGTCGTACTATTAGTAAAAACAAAACTATTCCCTCTGAAACATTGGCCTACACTGTTTTCAGAAAATGAATCGGAAGGCTGAGGATATACGATAACTGTTTTTGAAATCAATGCAGGACAACCATTATTTGTGGTAACAGTTAATTTTACAGTATCTGTACCAGATTTTTTAAATGAATATGACGGATTTTCGGAGGTGGATGTTCCTAAGCCATCGCCAAAATTCCAACTCCATTTCATTGTTCCGGAACTTACAGTTGATTTATCTGTAAATGAATAATTATTAACAGATAAGCATTGATTTAAAGTGTTTACAGTAAATGCCGGAGTTGCCTGCTGATAGACTGTTACCGTTTTCGATATTGTACTTGTGGTGCCCAAAGAACTGGTTACAATCAGTTTTACCGTATATGTACCTGCTGCAGCATATGTGTGCGTAGGGTTTTCAGTATACGCATGTTTCGAATCGCCAAAATCCCAAGACCATGAAAGGAAACCTGATGCTATTGTACTGCTGTCTAAAAAAGCAAAACTATTATTATTCAGGCATTGGGCATAAGCGCTGAGACCGAATTTAGCTACGGGATTTACCGGGCTGAATAAGGTAGATTGCCATGCACCGCGGCCAAAAGAACCAGCATTGATAAAGTTATTTGCGCTATTGGATGCATCATAATAAATTGCCAAATCAAGGATACGAGGTTCTACCGGCAATCCGCTATAAAATGTCGTCCAATCGGTCATAGTTGAATCCATATAATAAACGCCTGCATCCGTACCTAAATATAATCCAGAATAAGAATTCTTATCGATCGCTATAACGTTCTTTGGGACTGACGGCAAAGACCCCGTAATTTTTGTCCAGGTGCTACCGTAATTGATAGAGAGATA